>ERZ772962.26-NODE-26-length-98816-cov-11.761039_pt1 | contig 98816 bp, 83 predicted proteins | sample MGYA00580676_ERZ772962 | MGnify/ENA primary metagenome ERZ772962 (study PRJEB29015, sample SAMEA2738049) | human oral metagenome | biome: human oral; feature: human-associated habitat; material: saliva | place: China | collected 2230 ...
AACGACCAGCCTCAACCTCGGCTGGATTGTATTTAGGTGAAAGTTCTTTAGACATGTGTGTTCTCCTTTAATTATCAAATGAATATATCCCAGCTGCCCCTAAAGATCCCAAAATTAAAAACGACGTTAAAATCGGATCCCAAAAGATCAACAAAAAAATAACAATAAAAATAATATATATCAATGTTCCCAAAAATTTGTTTTGTTTTAAAGTATATAATACCAATCCTAATAGTAGAAATATCCAAACTAATCCAGATATCAAATGATGATAGTAATCTGGTATCTGCACAATTTTAAATGCCTTAGTAACAGTATTTAAGCTTTCATCGGTTGTTATATTTCTTACTGTTTCGCTACTTTTAAATAAAAAAGTATAAATACAAATCAATAATTCAACTATTACGCTTACAACAAATAACCACAAATTTAAAATATACTCTTCAATATAGTTCCTAATTTCCTCCATAAAAAACACCTCACTTCTTGGTAAGAAAAATTCCTAATATGAAAGCAATTATTGTCCATATTAGAGTCAATTTTGCAGGCTCAACAGTACTATTTGTATCTAATAACCAATTATAGATTCGATTGTACAAATAAAATAACAATTCAATAGTTATATAAATAATATTGAAACACAAATAGAATATAAGTAAAGACAATAAGTTACTGACACTCATAACTCTGAACGAATTTAAAAATATTAAAGCATAAACCCCTAATACTATTAATATTGCAGATAAACTAACAATAGAAACCTTAAACTTTTTCTTTATTTTTGGAAGTTTTAAAAAAGTCATTAACAATAAAATTGGAGCTATGATTAAAATAATTATCTCAACCATATTAAACGGTAGATGATTTATAAAGTCTTTTAATTCGTTTAACTTTAACGTTCTAAGCAATGTTGACAGTTCTATGCTGAAACCTCCAGCTAATGAAACACTAAACAATATAGTTAAAATATTATCTCTTAGAGCATAAGAAAAAGCTTTGAAACTATTAAACCAAGTTCTAACTATATCTCCCTTTCCCCATTCACTCTTCAGCAAGCCATATCTCAACTCATCACAGCAATTGCCTTGGGCATCTTTCCGATCTCGGATGCGGGCTTCAAGAGTAAAGCCAAGCTTTTCAGCGACTCGTTGACTTTGGCGATTATGGCTGTAACAAACAAGTTCAATCTTGTGAAGATCCAGTTCTTTGAAAGCTAGGTCAATCAAGGCACGCGCCGCTTCTGGCACATAACCTCGTCCCCAATAGTCTGGGTGCAAGGTATAGCCAATCTCAAGCACATCATCTTCGTGTCGATGGTTGAAATCAACAGAACCGATGACCGTATCTGTCCCTTTGACCACAATGCCATAGCCTGCTGGGAGATTGTCTTTTTGATTACGCTCAGGGAGGAGATGTTCTAAATAATAGATTTCCTCTTCGAGGGTCTTAACAGGTGGGAATCCTGCTGGATAGGAGACTTCTGGACGACTGGCAAAGTCAAAGATTGCCTCTGCATCTGCCACTGTTCGGACTCGTAAAAGAAGTCGCTCCGTTTCGGTTCGTTCTGGTAACTCAGCTCTTTTCATCCCTCTTCCTCGCTTTCTTGATAAAGCTTCCCATGGGGTCGACACGATTATCTAGATAGCGATAGACACGTTTATGACCATCTCCCATAAAGTAAGTCGGTGCAAAAGAATCATTACGGAAATGTCCCTTGTCATCTAACAAATCAGATTCCGCAAGGCGGTCTAGGATCTTAGCAAAGATATGACAGATACCATCTTCCTCAATAATTCTGTCGACCTCACAATCCAGAACGACTGGACAGGCATTCAGGATAGGTGCTTGCGTCAGTTTAGAAGGTTGGAAATTCAAGCCGAGTTTAGCAATCTTTTCACGGTGACTAATAAATCCAGCCTGTTCCATCTCAAGCATTAAACTTTCATCAGGAATATTCACAGTAAACTTCTGATAATGCTTAATCTGGTCTGCCGGATTTTCCTCGCTACCAACCCCGATTACGAGCCAATCTCCTAGACTATAGGAAGAACTACAAGTCGTCACATTATAGCCATGTGTCTGGTCCTGGTAACCCAAGATAAAAATTGGAAAACCATAGTACAATTTACTAGTCTCAAAAGATTGCTTCATGTCACCCTCCTTTGGTAGGAACGTAGACCTCGCTTTCGCTCTGTCTGCATCAATATCTCTAAATTCACCTGCGACCTTCGGTCTTGGTTCTTTAAAAGCTATAGAAAATCCCTGTCATAACCATGACAGGGACGAATGTGTATCCGCGGTACCACCCAGTTTTGAGTGGTAACCACTCACAGCTTTTTTGATTCAATTTGACCATCAGCAACCAGCTTTGACATTTGTGCGGATTTCTCAGTACCACCGCTTCCTGTGACAAATGGGCTTCAAAGCACCTCTGAATGGTCTTATTTTATCACAATTTTAAGACCAAGACAAATGAAATTGTGATGGAAATCTTATTGATTTTTGAATTTGAAAGTATGCCCTCTGTCTTACTTTTCCTCACAATTTTCAATGGCTGTTATTACCTTTCATGACAAGTTCTAACTTTGCTTGGCTTTCCAAATATCTCTTACGGTAAGTTATTGCCATCGTTTTATACTCTTCGGAGGACATTTTATAAAAATCTGCTTCTTCTTTGTAAGATTCTACAAACTTTTTGTAATAATCGATATCTTTTATCGGATTCTTAATAATCTTATCTATCAACACATAAATCCCTAAAAATACACCACCAAGAATCATCCCAAGAAAATAGGGCGCCACAAGAAATGATTTAATTAACTCCATGAAGTTCACCACCACTTTCCTTCAAAATCCTTCTGAAAATATTCTTTATGAACTTTTAATTCAAGCCCACAAACATCTTTGAGCTTTTTCCCAGCTGCAACTCGTCTTTGATGTGCTCTTATTAAAACATGTTCGGACTGTGTATGACTAATAAAATAACATAATAGCAGGTAAGTAACTATAACCCCTAACATCATAGTAATTATCCTAACCACCAAGAAAATCATCTCTCTACTCCTCTCTTAAGGAACTTGCTGAAACCATTGTAACAAAACATCGGCTAAAATCGAGACCTTTTTCACAAGAAACGGCTCATTTATCATAAGTAAAAGCATTTATTTTATTTTGAGTACACGAATGATGGTATTATAGATATTTCAAGACAGATAATCTACATTCTAGATAACTTTATTTTCCATTAGAAAAATCCCTGTCTTCCGACAAGGATTTTATCTTATTTATCTCCCTTAGCTCTTTCTTCTTTTAGCCATTTTTCATAGCTTTCGAGTAGATTGATTGCCATTTGGGTTGCCAAGGCTAGTGAGAAGGCTTCTGTACCTTCAGTTGTTTCATCTTGGACTTCCAATTTACTTTCTTCGTAAATGGCTTTGAGAGCCTTATTGCTAAGCGTGTCTTTAAATGCTTGGAATTCTTTCATGGTCAAAGCCTCCTTGATTCTACGGCAAGATCTACAGCTACTGTTACCGTTTTCACTTTAAGTTTACACCATTTCAGAGAAATTGCAAGGATTTTCCTTAATAATAAGGAGAGCTTTCACTCTATCTGCGACCTACTGAGCAGGAGCCGCAGCCCCTGTGAGATACTCAGTCGTATAGGCTACAATAGCTCCCGAATCAGCATTTACCGCGTATTTATAACGTAGACCGCTAGCAGCATAGTCAAAGCTGATATTGTAGACCTTACCGTCTCCTTCAGTCTTCAATTCCGTTTTCAAGTTTGTCACAGAACCTTCAGCTAGGCCAGCATGGTTAAGAGCTGTTGTTTGCGCAGTCTCTTTTGATATAGCTGTCTCTTCCTTGCTTTCACTAGGTTGAGTCTCGTCTTTAGGTTCTTCACCTTTTTGAGCGTCATCCTCATCCTTAGTTGTTGGATGGTCACTCTTATGTTTCAAAATAGATCCTGACTGACCATCAATTGTATACTCAAAATGGTTGTCTGACGTTGTGAAACTAATCTCATAACTTCCGTGAAGCCCAGAACGTGCTTTCGAAACTGTTGATTGAGAAACCTCAGAAGTTTTGACACCTGCATTTTTGTAAGCAATGTCTGCTGCATCTTGTTCTGACAAGCGATAACCTGAACCGTTAAAGATAAACAGGCCTGCAGCGATGGCAACTGGGATAGCGAGCAGAAGCAGATAGCCCGCTAGCTTTTTCATTTTTCGCATAAAATTCTCCGCTATTTTAATCTAATACTACTATTATATCTTAAAGTTCTAAAATTGTCAGATAAACTTGTCTCATTTTTAGGACAACATCATAAAAAGTTCCCGATAGCTATCAGGAACTTCTACGAAATGTTACTACTTGACCAGTTACAAAGACTAGTATGGCCATCCAGATAAAGAGGAAGCCTTTCAACTCTCCAAAGCTGACTGTCTCACCAAAAATGAGGATGGCTACGAGAAGTTGAATCGTAGGATTAAGATACTGGATGAAACCAATAAGGTTAAGCGGTGCCCTTTTGACTGCTTCTGAGAAGCAAAGCAATGGAACAGCCGTCACCACACCTGAGATGGCTAGGAGAAACATTTCCATGCTCGAATAGGAAGAAAATGATTCTGAAGAAAAGAAAACGAGATAGATAGCTACAAAAGGTAGTAGCAAGCCACTTTCTACTAGCATGGCTACGTCACTGGAGAGCCTAACCCCTTTTTTGATTAGACCATAGAAACCAAAGCTCAGAGCTAACCCCAATGAAACCATGGGAAGTTTTCCTGTATTGGCAACAAGAACCAGTACTCCTATAAAGGCCAATACTACTGCTGCCCACATGGTTCTGCTCAGAGATTCACGAAGAAAAATGAGGGCAAACAGGATAGAAACAATAGGCATAATGTAATAGCCCAGGCTAGCCTGCGTCGCTTGACCATGACCCACAGCATAGATATAAATCAACCAGTTAGCTGCTATGAGAAAACTAGCAAGTAGCATACGAAGCAAGGCCTTCTTATCCTGCCAAAGTTCTACAAGCTCCCCTTTGAAACGTGTATTTTGCTTAGCAACTAGGGCGTAAGTCAGCATAGTCACCACTGTAAAAACAATCCGCCACGAGAAGGTGTTGTAAGCCGAAACACCTGCTAAAAGCTTCCAAAAAAGGGATAAAAACCCCCATTGAATATAGGTGGCTAGACCAAAGAGTAGCCCTTGATTTTTTCTAGTCAACGACAACACCTGCTTTATCCACAGATAGGATGAAGGTTTCACCATCTAAACCAAGACCATCGATAGCCGTTTTAAGAGCTTCAGCCTGATCATTTGGCGTCAAAGTCATAACTGTTGGGCCAGCGCCTGAAAGATAGGTCGCATAAGCACTGTATTGACCTGACAATTCCTTAATAGTCGCAAATTCTTTAACCAATTTTTGACGGTAGCGTTCGTGGAACATATCCCCTTGAATAGCATGTCCCGCCTTAACCAAATCGCCTGCAAAGAGGGCAGCAATGGCAACGTTTGCAATAGATGATGCAGCTACAGCTTCTTTGTAAGACAGGTCACTTGGAAGTACCCCACGTGAATCAGACGTCTTAAGTTCATAGCTCGGAATGAAGGCTACAAAGGCACACTCTGGAAAGTCTGTCACGATGCTATTAACATGTTCATCCACATAAGAGGCTACAACGAGATTCCCAAAAATAGCTGGGGCAACATTGTCCGGATGACCTTCAATCTTGGTTGCAACATCAAGTTTATCATCGTCTGAGAGCTGCAAGTTTGCCAATTGATTGGCCAACTCGATTCCTGCGACAATAACAGAACTTGAAGAACCTAGCCCACGCGCTAAGGGAATATCCGATGCCATCACCAATTTATAGGGCTGCAAATCAGACTTAACTTGCAAGGCAGTTGAAATGAGGAGGTTATTTTCATCTGAAGGAATATCTCCCAAATCATGTTCAATATGCCATGCATCCGCTGGTTCAAGCACCTCGATTGTCAAATATTTAGAAACGGCAACACCCACAGAGTCAAAACCCGGACCAATATTGGCAGATGTTGCTGGAACAGTAATTTTCATAATAATACACCAAAAGGAGGAAAGCCATCAGCGACTTTTCTCCTTGAATACCTTTCTTATACGCACCAGTATGGGCTTATCAATTAGTTAGACAAAACTTTCAATGTATTGACAACAGTGAAGTCTTCTGCTGCTTCAAGTTTTTCAGTAACAGCTTTGAGTTGTGTCTTAGACATAGCATGCGTAATCACAACGATACGAGCTGTAGTACCATTTGCTTTTTGTTGCAAGACTTGTTCAAATGAAATATCTTCTGAGTTGAAGATTTCAGACAAGTGAAGGATTTTACCTTTTTCGTCTGGCGTATCAAGGGCAAAGTAGTAATTACTCTTAACATCTGCTGGATTAGCCAATGGCAAGTCACGACGGAACTCGTTAAATGGTTTACCAACATTGCCATCTGAAAGACGACGAGCAATACGGATAATATCTGCCAAAACAGATGTTGCTGTTGGTTTTTGACCAGCACCTGGACCGTAGTACATTGATTCGCCAATACCGATAGATTCAACAAAGACTGCATTCATGACATCGTTGACACTAGCAAGTGGGTGATTTTTTGGCAAGAATGTTGGTGACACTTCTGCTGAGATACCTGATTCTACTTCACGCACATCACCAACCAATTTGATGACATAACCCAATTCTTGAGCAACAGCTACATCATCAGTAGAGATGTTTGTAATCCCCTTATGAGTCACATCGTCGAAATCAATTGTGGCACCAAATCCAAATTGGCTAAGGATAACAGCTTTATAAGCAGCGTCAATACCTTCAACGTCGTTGGTTGGATCACTTTCAGCATAACCAAGTTCTTGGGCAGTCTTAAGAGCGTCCTCATATGACCAACCTTCGTCAACCATCTTAGCCATCATGAAGTTAGATGTTCCGTTAAGCACACCAAGAATACGTGTCACCTTGTCAGACGTCAAAGAGTTAGCCAAAGTACGCAAAATTGGAATACCACCAGCAACGGCAGCTTCATAGTAGAAAGCCACGCCCTTATCTTGGGCAAGAGAAATCAACTCTTTACCGTGAGTAGCAATCAAGTCTTTGTTGGCAGAAACGACGTTTTTACCTGCTTCAAGCGCTTTTGTGATGAAGGTACGAGCTGGCTCGATACGACCCATCAATTCGACAACGATTTGAATCTCTGCATCGTTAAGGATTTCGTCAACATTTGTGACAAAATTGTAGTCGTTGCCTGCAGCGATAAGACGATTTTTTTCCTCGTCATCTTTAACCAAAACCTTGGCAATTTCGAGTTGGTCACGTGAGGCTGCAAGAACCTTTTCACCATTTTCCTTCAAGAGGAAAGGAATACCGCTAGCTACTGTACCAAAGCCAAGCAATCCAATTTTAATAGACATTTACGATTTCTCCTTAAAAACATACATTTCTTTAATTGTACCACATTTCTATCGGAATTGACAGAATATTGTTGCCATTTAAGAAGACAAGTATTCTTTTTTTACTGACAATTCTGTGCATTTCCATCCCATTTTTGTTAGAATAATAGCTAGACCTATTTGAAAGGGGATACAATGACTTCTCAAAAGAAAAAATCAACTAAAACCAATAGAAAAAAACTGAACCTTCTTCTGCTTTTCCTAAATATTGTCCTTCTTGGCTTACTGGCAGTTTTTATGTTAAATCGCCCAAACCAGTCGAAAAGCAACCAACATCAGGCTCAGACCAGTCAGTCTAAGACGACAGCTAAATGGAAAACCTATGACGAACCTGTCCAAATCCCTATCCTCATGTATCATGCGGTACACGTCATGGATCCATCTGAAGCTTCTAACGCTAACCTTATCGTTGACCCAGACCTCTTTGAAGCACAAATCAAGGCCTTGGCGAAGGCAGGTTACTATTTCCTAACGCCTGAAGAAGCCTATAAGGCCTTCACTGAAAACGCCCTACCTGCTAAGAAGGTTGTCTGGCTGACCTTTGACGATGGTAACGAAGATTTCTATACGATTGCCTATCCGATTCTCAAAAAATACAAGGCTAAGGCAACCAACAATGTCATCACTGGCTTTGTTAAGAAGGGAAATGCTGGAAATCTTACCGTCAAACAGATGAAAGAAATGATGGCGCACGGCATGAGCTTCCAGTCTCATACGGTTAACCACCCTGATTTGTCAGCCACTGACAAGGCAACACAAAAGGTTGAATTAACGGATTCTATTGACTTCCTTGAAAATAAACTCAATACAAAGGTTAATACCATTGCTTACCCATCGGGTCGCTACAATCAAACGACACTGGACCTAGCTAAGAAAACATACAAGTTAGGACTAACAACCAACGAAGGGTTAGCCAGCGCCAAGGATGGTCTTCTCTCACTTAATCGTGTCCGTATTCTGCCAACAACAACAGCTAAAGGACTTCTCAGCGAGATTGATACTGACAATGAGTAAAAGAAATCACTTGATTCTTGAATCAAGTGATTTTTATGTTTTAGTCAAATATTTCTGATAGGAGAGCCACACCTTTTTCAATTTCAGCATCACTTAGGGTGATTGGTGGCAAAAGACGAATCACGTTTGTCCCTGCAGTTAAGACAATTAACCCCTTATCTCGAGCCGACTGGACCAATTCTCCTAAATTGCCAGTAGTCTCAATCCCAATCATATAGCCCAAACCACGTACAGTGGTAACCGTCTCTTTATCAGATAAAGCTGCCTGCAATTTTGCTTGTAGCTGGTTTCCATTTTCAAGGGCAGTATCTAGAAAACCTGGGACCAACATAACTTCAAGCGTAGCTTTGGCTGCCGCCATAGCCAGTTTATTTCCTCCAAAGGTAGAGCCGTGACTTCCGTAAGAGAAGGCTTCTCCAAGAGATGACTTAGCAAGCATGGCACCAACTGGCACCCCATTTGCCAAACCTTTTGCCAGAGTAAAGATATCTGGTTCAATATCGTAGTGCTCATAAGCATAAAGCTTACCAGTACGACCGATACCAGTCTGAACCTCGTCTACAATGAGGTAAATACCTGTCTCCTTACAAAAGTCATACAAAGCTTTAACAAAGTCCTTATCCGCCGGTTGAACACCTGATTCTCCTTGGACCAATTCCAGCATAATAGCCGCTGTTTCTTCGCTAGCTAGAACCTTAACACTGTCTATGTCGTTAAAAATGGCATAGCTAAAGTGGGGCACGCCTTCACCAAAACCTTGTTTGATTTTATCCTGACCAGTGGCAGACATGGATCCAAAGGTTCGACCATGGAAGGAATTTTGAAAGGTGATGATTTCTTGTTTACCCGATGCCTTACGGGCGATTTTTATGGCTGCCTCATTAGCCTCTGCACCACTGTTACAGAAAAAGGCCAGATAGTCCTTGTCACCAAGTAAAAGACTGGCAACATCTTCTTGCAACTGATTGTAATAAAGGTTAGGCTGATGCAAAATCTTGCCCACCTGCTCTGTTAGAGCCTGATTGACATGGGGATGATAGCCAAGGTTAGTGACCCCAATACCAGATGAAAAATCCAAATAGGTCTTACCAGTGGTATCTGTCAAATAATTGCCTTGAGCCGAAGCAAAATCAATCGCTGCCCGCTTATAGTTTGAAAATAGTTTTGTCATCTCTTACTCCTTGATTATGGTACCATCTGTCAGGTTATCACCAATAATGACCTGCTCGACACCGGCTTGAACTGTCTGAACAGCACTTTGAATTTTAGGAATCATGCCCCCAGTAATCACGCCTGAATCTATTTTTTCCTGAACGTCCACAAGATTCAGATGCTCCAAAACCTGATCATTCTCTAAAACACCCTTAACATCTGTCATAAGGATAAGTTTTTTGGCACCTAGACTAATTGCCACAGCTCTAGCAAGGTAATCCGCATTGATATTGAGCAAATCTCCCTGCTCACTATAGCCTAAGCTAGGAATCAAGGGAATCTTGCCTTGAGATAGGAGTTTCACTAGGGTCTGATTGGTGATGTTTTTGACTTCACCCACAAAGCCGTAGGTCTCTTGATCCAAAAAATCAGCATGGACAAGGTCTGGCAATTCATCAACAAGCTGATAAGCTGGCAAACCTGCAGTTGTCAGCTCACCTGCTAAGTTTTTCCCAACTATGTCAACCAAAGCTTCTTTAATCAAGGCCATATCTGACTGACCAGTCACACGAAGACCATTGACCTTGTGAATTGGAATATGATTCTCCTCCATCAGCTGATTAATAGCAAAACCACCCCCATGGACGATAACAACTTTCTGACCAGCCTGCTGCCATTCTGACAGTTTGGTCAGTATCTCAGGAGTTAGCTGTTTACTGGCTACTCCACCAATCTTAATTACAATATATTCAGTAGTCATCAGCTAACTCCTTTTCCTTAGATAGTCTAAGTGTGATAGAGGGCATTAATCTTAACGTAATCGTAAGAAAGATCACAACCCCATGCGGTTCCTTTTTCATGTCCAGCATGAAGATCTACCGTAATGGTCACTTCATCCTCATGCATGATGTCTTTCATTTCCTCATCATCAAAGATCACAGGACTAGAGGCTAGCATGACTGGCAGACCGCCAAGCATAATATCAACATTGTCCACAGGAACGTCCACACCGGCATAGCCAACAGCAGCTAGAATACGTCCCCAGTTAGGATCTTCACCAAAAATGGCTGTTTTGACCAGACTTGAACCGACAACAGATTTTGCCATCATACGGGCATCAAGGGCATTAGGGGCATTAACCACATCAACTTGGATGAGTTTATTGGCACCTTCACCGTCCTTGGCAATTTTCTTAGCCAATTCTTGCATCACGAAATTAAGCATTTTTGAAAACTTATCAAACTCTGGTGTACCTGGCAGAATCTCTTCATTGAGCGTGCAACCATTTGACATGACAAGAACCATATCATTGGTCGAAGTATCCCCGTCAACTGTAATCTGATTAAAGGTTTTTTCCACATTTTGACTCAAGGCTAATTGAAGGGTGTCACTAGAAATATTGGCATCACAAGTAATAAACCCAAGCATGGTTGCCATATTCGGGTGAATCATGCCTGAACCCTTAGCGACACCAGCCATAGTGACAACATCACGACCAAAAGTCTCCGTCACAGCAATAGTCTTAGTTGTTGTATCTGTCGTCAAAATCGCCTTAGCAAAATCATCAGCATTCCCATTGACCACCAACTTGGAAAGACCATTTTTCAAGGTATCCATTGGTAGCAACTCACCGATAATCCCTGTAGAAGCTACACCAACCAAATCTGGTTCAACACCTAACTTTTCAGCGGTCCACTCCTGCATGGTGTAAGCATCCTCCAATCCTTGAGTCCCTGTACAAGAATTGGCTACACCTGAGTTAACAACGATGGCCTTCATTTTCCCAGCCTTTTTAACTGAGGTCTTGGTCACAATCAAAGGAGCTGCGATCACCTTATTGGTCGTATAAACTCCTGCGACACTGGCTGGTTTTTCAGAGACAATCCAACCAAAATCCATTTTTCTCTTTTTAAATCCTGCATGTAGCCCGTCTGCTGAGAATCCCAGCGGACTAGCAATTGTTCCATCTATGACTTTCATATTTTTTCTCCTAACTCTATGCTTACATCTACAAGTATGACGGTGTCAGAAGCAAACCTTCCGTCTCATCCCACCCCTGCATGAGGTTAAGATTTTGAACCGCTTGACCAGCAGCACCCTTGATCAAATTATCAATGACCGAAATAACTGTCAGAACATTGGTTTTCTCATTATAGGCAAAGCCAATATCTGTAAAATTCGATCCAATAACGTTGTGTAGTTCTGGCAAACTGTCTTGCACACGTACAAAGGGTTTATCACTATAAGCCTTTGTGAATGCTGAAGCTACATCAGCTACAGTTACGTCCTTCTTCAACTTACAATAAACCGTAGCCATGATTCCACGATTAACGGGTAAAAGCGACGTTGAAAACTGAATCTCAGGCATTTCCGGATTAAAGCCCTGCAAGGTTTGAACAATTTCAGGAATATGCTGATGATGATTGAGTTTATAAGTCACGTAATTATCGTGAACATTGACAAAATGACTAGACTCACTCAAAGCCTTACCCGCACCAGTTAAACCAGACTTAGCATCCACAATGACACTCTCCATCTCAATCAAACTAACTGCCACCAAAGGAATCAAGGCTAACTCTGTCGCTGTCGCATAGCATCCAGGATTAGCAATAAATTTCTTACCCTTCACATCTGCATATTCTGATAATGCGTATGTAAATTTATTCAAAACACTCTGCTTAGCAGGTGATTTTTTATACCATTCTTGATAAACATCTTCCGGCAAGCGATGATCACCAGACAAATCAATAATAGGAAAATCAGCCAGAACAAATTCCTCTGCTAGCGAACTAGCGACTCCTGAAGGTGTGGCAAAGAAAACCAGATCCGCCTTTTGCATAATCTTTTCCGCATCGTAAGCTTCAATTTCTAAGTCACAAACACCTGTCAGATAGGGATACACATCAGACAATCGTCGGCCCACTTCCTTGGTTGCGTGAATAGAAACAAGTTCCACTTTTTTATGATTATTCAAAATTTTAACTAACTCTAAACCACTATAACCAGTGATACCAACGATTGAAATTTTCATTTACGCACTCCTTTTGAATAAATATGTAACCAGTTTATTGTATTTTTATTCGTTTGTCAAGGAGGGATTAAAATTAACATGAAAAAAACAAGCAGTCTTTTTCAACTACTTGTTTCATGATTGTTATCTAGTTATTAAATAATTGCAAGTTGGCAATACGATCGACTGCTTCAACCAGACGTTCTGGCTCTACCAAAAGCCCAATACGAACATAAGCATCTCCTGCAGAACCAAATCCTTTACCTGGTGCCACAGCAACATGGGCCTTCTCAAGCAAAAGAACCGCAAAACTCTCACTAGTGTAACCCTCTGGTACAGGCATCCAAGCATAGAAAGAACCTTTGGATGGAAAGGCCTTCCAGCCAATCTTAGCAGCTGCCTGGACAAAAGCATCTCGACGGCTATCATAAGTCGCATTCAGTTGAGCAACAGCCTCCTCAGATTTAGGATCTAAGAGGGCTGCAATCCCAGCCTCCTGCAAGGCAGGAAAGATTCCCACAAAAAGATGGTCTTGAATCAGATTTAAAGCTTCAATCATTTGGTCATTCCCAGCAGCAAAGGCCAAACGCCAACCAGCCATATTGAAGGTTTTCGAGAAAGTATAGAACTCAATTCCCACATCTTTAGCACCAGGTGTTGATAAGAAGCTAGGATTCTCATAGCCTCGATAGCCCAAAGCTCCGTAAGCTAAATCACTCACCACACCAACTTCGTAGGTCTTAGCCCAGGCAACCAACTTTTCATAAAAGGCCTTAGTCGCCACAGCACCCGTAGGATTATTTGGATAATTGATATAGATAAACTTAGCACGGCGAGCTGTCTCTTCAGGGATGGCATCCAAATCTGGCAAGAAATCATTTTCAGCCGTCAATGGAAAGGTCTCATAGGCTACACGTCCTAGACTCACTCCTGATAAATAATCAGGGTAACCTGGATCAGGTAGGAGCAGGAGGTCACCTGGATTCATCAAAGCTAGGGGTAATTCCACAAGCCCAATTTTAGCACCTCCCATGACACAAATCTCACGCTCCGCATCCAAATCGACCCCATAATGTTTCTTGTAAAAACTAGCAGCAGCTTCCTTAAAAGGACGATTGCCTCGAAACTGTGAATACTTATGGCTAGCAGGTTTTTTCGCTGAAAGGCACAGCGCCTCAACAATATGGTCATAGGTCGGTTGGTCAGGATTGCCCTGACCAAGATTGATAACATCTGCTCCTTCCGCCACCTTGGCATTAACTTTAGCAACCAAACCTGCAAAAAACTGTTCTGGCAATGCCTTCAATAAGTCAGATTCTTCAAATAACATAAACACTCCTTAATGATACAAGTCCGTGCGACGATCCTCAAAAACAGGAATCTGACCTCGAACCTTATCTACCTCTTCAAGATTAATATCAGCCGTAAAAACACCCTCCTCATTCTCCTTGGTTTGTAAGACCACATTTCCAAGTGGATCTATAACCATAGAATGTCCTGAAAAGACATCGTCCGGTCCTGCTCCAACACGATTGACAGCAACTACAAAAGCTTGATTTTCAACTGCACGCGCCTTTAACAAAATCTCCCATTGCTGCACTCGAGGTTCCGGCCACTGCGCTACCACAAAAAGTACCTTGGCCCCTTGTGCCATCTGTGTTCGCACCCATTCAGGAAAACGGATATCATAACAAATGACACTGGCAGCTATCACACCATCAAGCTCAAAAACAGACTCATTCGACCCAGCAGACATGTACTGGTTCTCTGCCATAAGGCCAAAGAGATGGACCTTGCTATAGGTATTGATTAGGTCCCCAGACTTATTATAGACATAGGTTGTATTGTAGAATTTGCCGTATTGCTCAATAGCAACAGACCCTCCGATAATAGCCACAGCATGTTCTCTAGCAAAATGAGACAAGAGTTCTTGAGATTCCAAACCTTCCTTATCTGCAAGCCCATCAAGTTCATTCAAAGCATAGCTGGTATTCCACATTTCAGGAAGCACAATGACATCTGGATTAGCAACCAGCGCTCTTTCCAACATCTCTATGACGTGTTTTTTATTTTCCACAGGTTGTCCGTGAACGACATCCATCTGTACCAACGCGATTTTCATAATAACCTCGATTCTATATTAACCATTATAGCACTCCAAAAGACGTCACAAAAATTGAAAAATTCAATCTCATGATAAAGAAAGGCTATCAAAAAAGGCTGGACATAATGTCCAACCTGATTCTTTATCTCATTAAGCAATATCAACGTAACGACGAGCACCGCTCACTGTCATGTATGAAAGCCATGTGTGACCGTCCGCTGTCAAAACCTTATCGTAGTTAACACTCATACCCTTGTCATAGTAGGCCAACTCTGGGCTTGAAACCTTAGCTTCTGCCTTGATTGACGCACGACCTGTAAAGGTATAACGGCCTGATTCTGGGAGACTTGGCTTCGCAGCTGGTTTGCTTGCTTCTGGCTTAGCTGCTGCAATATCAACATAACGACGAGCACCACTTGCTGTCATGTATGAAAGCCATTGACGACCATCAGCTGTGAGAACCTTATCGTAGTTAACACTCATACCTTTATCATAGTAAGCCAACTCTGGGCTTGAAACTTTAGCTTCTGCCTTGATTGACGCACGACCTGTGAAGGTATAAGTGCCTGATTCTGGCAGACTTGGTTTATCCGCTGGTTTAGTAACCGGTTTAACTTCTGGTTGACTTGCTGGCTTAGACTCTGCCTTGGCTGCTGCAATGTCAACGTAACGACGGGCACCGCTTGCTGTTACGTATGAAAGCCATTGACGACCATCGGCTGTCAAAACCTTGTCGTAATTAACGCTCATACCTTTATCATAGTAAGCCAATTCTGGGCTTGAAACCTTAGCTTCTGCCTTGATTGACGCACGACCTGTAAAAGTATAAGTTCCCGTCGCTGGAAGGTTGATAGCACCTGTAGTTGCTGGTTTGCTTTCAGCAGGTTTGCTGCTAGTAGCATAATCGCCACCTTCAATTCCAAAGTACTCTTCCAAGCTCAATCCTGAATCGTGGATGTCTTTAGCTTCTTTACCCACATAGCGGATGTGCCATGCTTCTGGCATATAGCCAGTTGAAGCTTCTTTACCTGCTTGGAAACGCACGATAAAGCCGTAGTTATGTGCATTGTCTTTAAGCCATTGACTAGCTCGTGCATCTTCAAGCAAGTTACCAGACTTATCAGTCAAATCAAAGACCAAACCAGTTTGGTGTTCGCTGAATCCAGGACGAGCTGAATAACGATCCGCAGCTGCTTGACCATCACGACTAACATAGTTGTCGTAAAGAGTCTTTTGATAATCGTAAGAACGGAAACCACTGTATGAACGTCCAACATTCAACCCTTGATTAATCATATCATCACGAAGTCGAACAAAAGCTGCCTTAGCTGTAGGATTTTCACCTGGATTATAGTCCTTAGAAAGACCATGCTTCTTATTGACAATGATAATATCATCGTATTTACCACGAACACTGTAGTAAGAACCGTTATTGGTCAATTTCCCTGTCACTTGAGTTTCAGTGATTTGAGGGACTGTAGCTGTAGTTTCTGTGATATAGGTTCTCTTACCATCCAACATATAGTAAAGATGCACAGAATAAGTACCCGCATCCCCCTTATGGCTAGCTGTGTCTACATGAACCTTGTAACTTCCATCTGACTGTTTGTCGGCATGGTACCATGTAAGATCATCTTGACCATTCTTATCTGACCAAATTGGAACACGAACTTCTTGGACTGTCTTGCCGCCACCTGAAACATCAGTTACGACAACATCAAAACCATTAGAGGTTTCATTATTGATGGTCAATTTTCCTGTTACTTGAGATTCAGGGACTGTAGCTGTAGTTTCGGTAATATAAGTTCGTTTACCATCCAACATGTAGTAAAGATGCACAGAATAGGTACCAGCATCACTCTTATGGCTAGCTGTGTCTACATGAACCTTGTAGCTACCATCTGACTGTTTATCAGCATGATACCAAGTGAGATCGTCTTGACCATTCTTATCTGACCAGATTGGGACACGAACTTCTTGGACTGTCTTGCCACCACCTGAAACATTAGTAACAACAACATCGAAGCCATTAGGGCTTTGGTTATCAATGGTCAATTTTCCTGACACTTGAGACTCAGGGGCTGGGCTGACTGTGGCTTTAGTTTCTGTAATATAAGTTCGTTTGCCATCCAACATATAGTAAAGATGGACAGAATAGGTACCAGCATCACCCTTATGGCTGGCTTTATCTACGTGAACCTTGTAGCTTCCATCTGACTGTTTATCAGCATGGTACCATGTAAGGTCATCTTGACCATCCTTATCTGACCAGATTGGAACACGCACTTCTTGGACTGTCTTGCCACCACCTGAAACATTGGTTACGACTATATCAAAGCCATTAGAGGTTTGGTTGCTTATAGTAAGGTCACCAGAAACACGGTTTTCTTGTGGTTTAGACTCAGTAGCTTTCAAAGTCGCAATGTCCACATAACGACGTGTACCACTATAACTGATGTAAGAAATCCATTGGTGGTTGTCCGCAGTCAAGACCTTGTCATAGTTCACTTTGTAGCCTTTTTCCAAAGTATAAAGTGTTTCTGCAGAAGCCTTAGGTTCATTTTTAACATTCAAACTACGAGTCACATTATAAGTACCACTTGCTGGAAGCTTTTCAGCACCAGTAGTTTCTGGTTTTGCTTGATTAGTTTCTGTTGGTTTAACAGTTGGTGTTTCAGCTTTGGCAGGTGTCAAAGTCGCAATATCTGCATAGTAGCGAACATAGTCATAACCAAGGTAAGAAATCCATTGGTGATTATCAGCTGTCAAAACTTTATCATAGATGACATGGTCACCCTTACCGAACACAAAAGTAGGTTTGAGGTCTGCTTTTGGTTCTTTCTTAATATCTGTGTCACGTGTAAAGTAGAAAGTTCCTGTCGCTGGGATGTTCAAAGCACCTGTTGTGGCTTGAGTGCCATTAGAAGGCTTACCATCCCCATTACCACTATTACCGTTACCACTACCAGCTGCCACTGGTTTCACTGGCGCATAACGACGCACGCCAGAATATGATTTGTAGCTAATCCATTGGTAGCCGTCAGCTGTCACGACTTGATCGTAAAGGACGCTGTCTCCTGGATTTGCATAAAATTCAGCCTTGGCAGACACCTTAGGTTGATTCTTAACCTCTGTACGTTCCTTGTAGACATAAGTTCCTTGGCTTGGAAGGTCGCTGTCTGTAGTTGTAGCTGGGGCGCTCACCAAGCTAGTATTAACAGCTGCTCTCACCATACTAGATACATCAAGATTAGCATCTTTTTCAGCTAGATTTGAGCGATTTGTCACAGCTGAATGGGAAACTGCAGTTTCAGACGCTTTATCAGCTGTTTGTGAAGCACTGACTTCACTTGTCGCTTCGCTAGTAGCTGTTTCACTAGCTGTTTGACTCGTTGTTGAAGTTTCGCTAGCTTTCTCACTTGATGCCACTCCATTAGTTGCTACGCCACTGAAAATATCAGCTGCTGTTACGGCATCACTATCTGAAGTCGCACGCAAAGTGGCATCTGAGGTTGTTGCGACTTCGTGGTGTTCGTCAGCCAAAGCTTGGCCTGCAAAGACCAAACTAGCTCCTAAAAGAACTGACGCAGCCCCAAAAGAATATTTACGAATTGAAAAACGTTGTTGTTCGTGTAAAAATTTTTCTCGTTTCATATTATTATTTCTCTCTATCCAATTGTTGTTACCGATTGATTGTAACACTAGATGACAAATATTACAACTATTTTACAAAAATCACTTAATATTTCTCACTTGTCCACTAGTATACCAAATTTTTTGACTTGTTCCCACTTAAATCATAAACTGTCCGATTTTCATCATAATCGACAAAAACGACTGACTTATACTTATATATTCGTTATTTTTCCCAAAAAATGGAATGTAAAATAAAAACACGACAGCTTTAAATGCCATCATGTTTCATTTTTGAACCTTATATCAATGTCCTACATCTGAATATGAAATGTAGTATCGTTGACCATCTTTAACAAAACTATACCAGTTTCCATCAGGTAAAATTTCATATTTATCCCAATCAACATCTCCGGCAGGAAGTGTAGAAACTGCTCCGCTATCTTTATCTGGTGTAGCATATACAGGTGTTTCCGCATCAAGTGTCAATGTTCCAGAAGTAGCTGTCCAAGCACCTCGTCCACCTTCAACTCCTCCAACTTGAGAAGCTGGTGTTGTAGCTTCTCCTGTTTGTGCAGTATCTGATGCTCCCGCTACTTGAACTTGTTCTTTAGAAGAAGCTGGTCCATTATCCTCTTCATTTGAAGCTACTGACGATGAGGGTTGACTTGATTTATCATTCTTCTTAATTGTCTTACGTGAACTTGACGAAGTTGTTTGACTCGTTCTCACACTTGACTTGACTGTACTAACGCGTGCAGATTCATGACTGTTAAACTTAGTCACCAGGAAGATGGCAAGAATAACAATAATGAGTGCCAAGACTGAACCAATAAGTTTACTTGTAGTTTTCATAATTTATGTTCCTTTTAATTAATTTTTCACATTCTAAATATAACATTTTTGTATCTATATTTCAATAATGTTACACAAAATAATAGAGAAATTTTTCCTGCCATCTCTATAGTAGGGTATCCTCTATGTCTTAGCTAATAGCAATATAGCGACGAGCACCTGAATATGATAAGTAAGAAATCCAATAGTGACCATCTGCCTGAATAAGGCTATCATAATTTACTGTATTTCCAGCATCATAATATGCCAACTCAGGTGCAGAAATCTTTGGTTCTGCTTTGATACTTGCATGGCCTTTGAAAGTATAAACACCACTATTAGGAATTGATGGTTTAGAAGGATTAGATGTAGTTGAAGCACTTTCTACAGTTGTCGTTGTTCCACCTACACCAATTTGTTTACCACTATCAATAACATAATAGAGATGGATAAGATATTCTCCTCTGTCATTCTTATGATCACTAATTTTTACAGAAGTCTTATAGGTACCATCAGGTTGTTTAACAGCTTTATACCATTTCAAATCATCTTGCCCATTTTTTGCTGACCAGATTGGAACTTGAACTTCTTTTAGTCCAACATTACTTGAAACATTTGAGATCACAACATCAAAGGTACCTGATTGGTCATTCTTATTTGTAATGTTAATGGTTCCTTTAACCTCTGGTTTTACCTCAGTTGAAAGCTTTTGTACGGGAATATAGCGACGATTTCCTGCATATGATAGATAAGAAATCCAGACATAACCATCTGCTTGGAGTGTTTTATCATAATTGACAGTATTTCCTGCTTCATAATAGGCTAGTTCTGGAGCAGACATTTTAGGTTCTGCCTTAATACTCACTCGCTCAGTAAATTGATAGGCTCCAGACGATGCTAAGCTACCACCCGTATTATTTGTTGGTGTCGGAGCATCAGGAATACTTGTATTTCCGCCTTTTAAGTCTTTAAAATGGATATAACCTGTATAATGGGAAATAGGTAATGTTTGAGTATGGTAACTATGATCATATACACCATTGATATACCAATTGTACTCCTCAATAATAACATTATCACCACGGACATCCGCTACCCATGCAACATGTCCATACCCACCATCATCGAAATATGCTACAGATCCTCTAGCTGGAGTTTTATCTACACGATAGCCATACGCTCTAGCAGTAGCACCCCATTGGGCTCCATTCCCCAATGCTCGAGGTGGTTCAATATGATTCACATTTTTTAATCTATAAGCAACAAAAGATGTACAGTTACCCATAGCATATCCCCATTGGTCGTATCCTTCAGCAAACCTCCAAGCTGCTGGGTAATCATCACCAATTCTAGGATTAGTTGACATTGGTCGTCTAATATTTCCAACACTGAATAATCTCGAATAACCAGTACTTGGTGTTGACGGTTTATTATCTGTTATAATTTCAGGAACTTTTGGCTCAGAAATTTTATCTGTTACAGTAACTTTTTCAGTCTTCTTATCTTCACGCACCTCGGACTCAACTTTTTTATTTACCTCATTAGAAATGCTTGGAGTAGTAATTTTTCTATCTGATGCCTTATCAGTATTTGTCGCTACGTTAACCTTTTCTTCTACTGTTGATATCGCTTCAGTAGTATTTTCAACTTTGTGAGTTTCATTCGTAGTAACTGTTTCAACATGCTGAGAACTCTCAATTGTCTTTTCTGGAGTCACAGCACTTGAGGTTGCTTCAGCAGGTGCCAAACTTTCCTTTGGAACTGAAACAGTAGCTTCAGAAAGAACAATCTCAGCATTTGAAGAAGTTACTTTCTCTGTTACAACTCCATTATCGCTAGTAATACTTGTAGTTGATTCAGAAACACCCGCTTGCTCATCAGCATGAGCAGTCTGTACACCAGAAAGTAGGAAAACTCCTAAAAGAACAGAAGCAGCACCAAAAGAGTACTTACGAATTGAGAAACGTTGAGCAACATGGTAAAAACTATTTTTCATAATAATATCTCCTTGTCTTTTTCATAACTCTTTCCTATGCAAGAGAGTATAGCACGACTATGACTATCAAATTGTTATAAATCGTAAAAAGTCTAAAAATTGTCACTATTAAAAATTTATTATGTTCATTCACACAAAATATAAATATTTCTTTAATTAAGATTAGAAAGTCAGTTTTTTGGAAATTTTACAAGTATTCTGGATATATATTTAAATAAACAAATATAGGATCAGGTACTTGTTTTAAAAGTACAACAAAAGATGTGGTTCAATCAAACCACATCTTCTATTTTTAGTGTCTGTTTAAAACGATAGTCTTTAGATTGTGTTGACAAAGAACAATTAGGGTACTTCCCTAAAATCTCTCGAACAGTAGACAAACCTATACCACGTCCTTCTCCTTTACTTGAGCGACCAAGTTTAAAGATACCGACTGTATTGATAGATTCTTGAGCAATGGTATTCTCCACTATCACCACCTTTGTCTCTCCACTGATAAGAGCAATGTTCACTTCTTTAGTACCGCTATCCAGACTAGCTTCAATAGCATTATCCAAAAAAATAGACAACACTGTTATGAAATCCAACAATTCCATCCTTGATACTTCAAAGACGTCGCTGACCTCAAGGTGAATGGTAATAGACTGTCCCTGTGCTTCCAAAATTTTACTAGCCAGGACACCTTTTACGGCTTCATCTTTAATATTAATCAAGTTGACAATTTCGTACTGTTTCCCCTCAATCCGAGTCTTTGTTTTTTCAAGGATGTTATCGTAGATATCGGAAATAATAGCCATATCCTTGGAGTCAATGCCATATTTGATACTAGACAAAACATTTAGGTAATCGTGCCTGAAGCGACGAATATCCGTATAGAGTTGCTCGATTTGTTGACTATAATGAGCCAAATCACTAATTTGCCTGTCTTTTTGGAGTAGGACTTCTTCTTTTAGTCTCTCACTGAAGGTCGCATTGATATAAACAAGGGTCGCAAGAAAGAGTAAAGCATAGGTCACCACGAGATAAACATGCCAATCTCTTCCTTCAGGGCTCTGTTGCACAAAAAAGGTAATATATTGGAGAAGGGAGGCATAAGATAGCATTGATATATCTATAAGCAATAAAAAGTATTTTGAGAATGACTTTCTAAAACCATAGTTCAACGCTTTAAAATCCACTTTTAAGGTCTTAATGATTAACCAAAATACGGGAAAGACCAACAACCCAATGACAAGATTTAAGTGAAAATGGTTAAGTACAATCAGATAATGACGATTGATAACTAAGGCAATCCCATAAATAATAAGATTGTGAACAAGACTTTCTATTACGATTGGAAACAAGCCATAGAAAATATCTAATAACCTATTGCCATAACGATTTCTGTAGAGGGAATAAACAACCAAGAAGGCATGCCCTAAAACATAGGATAGAGCTGGAGAAAGCACAAATAAAAATCGGATAATCAAGGGGATGATGATATACAATCTTAGCTTTATCTTCTCGGAGGTAATGTATTGATAAATGAGAATAAAGAGGATAATCTCCACTAAAAAGTCTAGATTATCCAACACAAAATTGATTGCTGTCATAGGCTAATTCTCTCAAGCAATTTCTTTAGTTTCAACTTTGAAACATAGCAAACGCCACCATTTTCAAAATAGACTGTCCCCGTACTTTTATCTAATTTGATGATATTTTCTGGGTTGATAAGGAAAGATTTGTGGCATTTAAACAGTCTAGGGTCACTCTTTTCAATTTGAGAGAGACTGCCATAAAACTCAATCTGCTCCTCTTTAGTATAAAGGATAACCTTATGAACGATATCCGAGGTCTCAAAGTACAAGATATCATGAAAGGGAACCTGAATAACGGTCTTTACATTCTCAATCCGAAAAGCGTCTTCTGGATTCTGACTCTGTATCTTTTTGCAGGTTAATAAGATAATACTTTCCACACGCTTTTGAAAGTCCTCACCCTCCAAAGACTTATCAATAAAGTCTAGAGCTGCCAGTTGGTATTGAAAAGTCAAGGGAAGATACTCTGAATGGGTCGTGAAGAAAACAATATTGGCATAGGGATCATTCTTGCGAATCTGCTTAGCCACTCCCAAACCTTTTTTAGTATCGTCTTTAATCTGAATGTCCAGGAAAAAGAGCTGATGAGATCCTCTCTCGGTAACAGACTCTAACAGTTGATTGGGTTTGTCAAAAACCTCAAAGTCGCCTACTTTAATGTTATTTTTCTTAAGAATCGTATGAATAACCTCTTCAATACGATTTTGTTGGATAAAATGATCCTCTAAAACATAGATGTTAAGCATGGCATAACTCCTTCAGAATTGTAATAAAAATCACTATAGGTAGATATCTCTACTCCATAAAGGATTTAATCTTACTCTATATAAAATGAGAGATATCTGTCTTTTTATTTATTTTACAAAAATATTACAACTTTAACAAGAGAACATATAATTAAAATGATAATATTTTTTCGTTCACTCCACCAAAAAAACACCACCCTCAAAAGAGAGTGATGTTACAAATTTTAAGAAATATCCACATAGCGTCTTGCACCACTATAGGTTACATAAGACAACCAGGTGTGGCCATCAGCTGTTAGGACCTTGTCATAGTGAACGGACATGCCTTTATCATAGTAGGCTAACTCTGGGCTAGCAACACTTGGTTGTGCCTTGATAGAGCTAGGTTTGGTAAAGGTATAGGTGCCAGTTGCTGCTAGGCTTGGACTTGCTGGTTGAGCAACTGCTGTTGCCTTACCATCAATAGCAATGTAACGGCGGTTGCCTCCATGGCTAACATAAGAGAGCCATGTATGACCATCTGCAGTCACCAATCTGTCATAGTTAACGGACATACCAGCATCATAGTAGGCCAACTCTGGACTTGCCACACGAGGTTCTGCTTTAATGCTAGAGCGTTCCTTGAAAGTATAGGTGCCAGATGAAGGTGTACTTGGTTGGACTGGTTGTTCTACAGGTTTAGTTACACTCGTTGGTGCGATAGCCACATAGAAACGATGTCCTGAATAGCTAAGGTAAGAAAGCCATGTATAGCCATCATTATTGACAACCTTGTCATAGTTGACTGACATGCCAGCATCGTAGTAGCTAACATCTGGATTGGCTACCAAAGGTTGAGTCTTAATACCAGTACGAGCGGTAAAGGTATATGAGCCTGAAGCTGGAAGGTTGTGGCGGGTTGCATTTTGAACTGGAACAGTTGTGCTAGTGCCTCCGATACCTACCATCTTACCATCTTGAACATAGTAGAGATGGACAATATATTCGCCCGCTTCAGCCTTATGGTCACTAACATTGATACGAACCTTGTAGCTACCATCACTTTGTCTGTCAGCTTGGTGCCATACAAGATCGTCTTGACCGTTTTGAGCTGTCCAAACTGGAACACTTACGCCTTGGATAGCTTTATCACCACCAGAAACATTAGTGATATGAACGTCAAAACCAAGGTTAGAGAGGTTTTCAATATTGATAGTACCGCTTGGTTTGCTTTCTTGTTGAGCAAGTTTAGCCACGGCTACATAACGGCGGTTGCCATTGTAACTGAGGTAAGAAAGCCATTGATAACCATCACCACTGACAATCTTGTCGTAGTTGACTGACATGCCAGCATCGTAGTAGGCCAACTCTGGACTTGCCACACGAGGTTCTGCCTTGATGCTAGAACGTTCTTTGAAGGTGTAAGTTCCTGCATCAGGAAGGCTATAGCTAGTAGTTGTATGAGTTTCTTCAACTTTGGCAGGAACTGTGTAAGTTGTGCCACCCACACCAACCAATTTACCATTAGTTTCAACATAGTAAAGATGAACATTGTAGAGGCCACGTTCATTCTTGTGGTCAGTTAGACTGACGTTAACCTTGTAGTTACCATTGTTAAGACGAGTCGCATTGTACCAGATGATGTCATCTTGGCCATTCTTTTCAGACCAGATTGGAACAGACACTCCGAGGACACCGTTTTGATCTGATACATTACTGATAACCACGCTAAAGTCACCATTGTTATGACTTTCAATAGAAATGTCGCCTCTTGGTTTAGCTACAGCCTCTACAACAGCACCTAGGTCGACATAACGACGAGTACCACTGTACGAAGTATAAGAAATCCAACGGTGGTTGTCAGCAAGCAAAGATCTATCGTAGTTGACTGACATACCTGGATCAAAATTGAACTCAGTCTTAGCAGTCAAGCTAGGTTGGTTCTTCACATCTGCAGGTTTAGTGAAGTAATAAGTACCACGTTCAGGGATGGTTTCATCTCTAGTCGCTTCAGTGGTGCTACTAGTATTTTCGACCTTCAAAGCTGCGATATCAGCGTAGTAGCGTTCATAGTCGTAACCAATGTAAGAAATCCATTGGTGATTGTCTCTCTTCAAGACCTTGTCGTAGATAACATGGTCACCTGCACTAAAGACGAAAGTAGGTTTGATATCCATGACTGGAGCTGTACGAATTTCAGTTGTGCGACGGAAATAATAGGTGCCGTTTGATGGGATATCAAGAGAACCATCAGCAGTCACTGGACCATCCACACCAGGTTGAGGAGTATCCACAGCTTCACGGTCAGTAACTCTAGCTTCTGCTACTTCTGAAGTTGCTGAACGGTTAGTCTCACTTGCTACTTCAGAGCTAGCTACTGATGACACTTCAGAACGTGGGCTAGCCACTTCTGATCTAGAAACAGTAGCAACAGCAGATGCAGAATGAACAACCTCTGCCGGTACTTCCAAAGAAGCAGCCTCGCTAGCCACTACACTATTAGCTTCAGAAGAGGCAACCTCACTGCTAGCAAGCTTAGGTCTTGGCGCTTCAGATCTTGAAGCTGGTTGATTGAGGACATCGGTAACAGCTTCTGAAGTTGCCTGGTCGATTTGAAGTGGTTCAGAATTATTTACAAAAACTTCATAATCCTTGCTGGTACTTGTGCTGTTGGCTTGTTCCTGAGCCAAAGCATGTCCACCAAGCATCAAGCTCGCACCAATCAAGACTGATGCAGCTCCAAAAGAATATTTACGTATTGAGTAACATTGACGTTCCTTAAAAACATATGCCTTTCTCATTTTGATCACTCTCACTTTCTAGGCTGTTTGATAAAAAGATGGAACCGTTTTCATACTCCTATTATACCCCTTTGAAATATTTTTTACAATTATTTCAATAATATTACTAAATTTTATTTTGTAGAAAATTGATCGACAATCTTTTCGATAACTATTATCTACTATAATGAAGAAAAGTCCTTAGCTATATCTAAGGACTTTTCCTACATCTAATTTCTTGACACATTAAGCAAATCTGAATAGATTAATCAATTCATTCCGAGTTAAATTGACTATAGATATCATTCTAGTCTAAGTCTGATTCATCATAAATGTATTCTTCTAAATGTTCAGTCACTGTAATCTCATCACAGGAGCTAACATTTTGAAAATCCTTAATGTAAACAATTTTATATTGATTTGGTAGAAGTAATGGAAAGGCAATTGGCTTTCCATTCTTACACACGCGAAACATCTGAAGGCTATCTGTTACATTGCTAATAAAAACAAACGGAAACAAACGAGGACTGGGAGAATTCAAATAGTGATAGGTACCCTTCAAGGTGCCACTAGTACTTCTCACTTCTCCATGTTCTTTTTGAGACATTTTTAAAGTGTGCTCCTTCTACTACTTGTAATTTTCTTTTCTTAAGTACTGAGGGACAATACCATTAATCTACTTTATTGTAAACATGCATCCGACCATATATCGCATCAGAGCCGAAACGAATCTGTCCGTTACTATCAAAGAAAATTGGGTCACTGGTTGGTCCATCATTATGAGCAAAACCTGCTACATAACCACCATCTTGAGCAAAACCATTAAAGAGCTGACTACTTGTATCACTATAACCACTTTCAGCGCCAACACGAGTTACACTACCGGATGGGGATACTGTAATTGTATCTCCTAAGTCATTTTGATAGGTACCAGCAACACTAGAGAAATCACCATTAGCCATAGCCGTAGCATCAACTGCTGTGGTAGCTGGTGTTTGTTCCGCTGAAGCAGCTGGCTGTTCTGTCGTAGTTCCTTGATTTACTCCAGCTGTTTCTTCACTAGGATTTGTTGAGGCAACTTCTTGTTGAGCAGATCCAGCAACATTTCCGGCTGATGTTTGTGAATCCTTTTCTCCAGAGGTTGCTTTTGAGACTTCTTCTGAACTAGAAGATTTTGTCTTTTGCTCAGACTTCTTCGCTTTTTCTTTTGAAGATGACGATTTTGACGATTTCACTTTCTGACTAACCTTACTAGAGCTCGATGTTAATGTGGCTTCTTTCTTGTTATTACCACATGCACCAAGTAATAGAACGGAAGTCAAAGCAAGTGCAGTTAAAGTTGTGAAACGTTTTGTAGCAGGTTTCATAATAATTCTCCTTAATACTCTATTTTAGACTGTGTCATTTTCAAAAATCTCGATAAAATAAGTTATATTCTTTAGTTCTTCTTATGGATATAATATACTGCATATTAGAAAAAAAGAACAGGACACGTATGTCCTGCTCTATTCTTTCATGGCATCTCTCATTTTCTCTGACATGATATCAGCTAAAGAGGTATCTCCTAATAATCTAGCCAAGATTAGCCCTTCTTGATAAGCCTTTTTAGCCTCAAAAATATCATTCTTTACAACATATAGATACTGTCCCTCTAGCATTCTCAAAATTGGTTTTTTCTGATAATCTTGAGTTTCCTCCATAATGCGATGCAGTTGATTGAATGCTACTTCCGATAAATGAAACTTTTTTCGTTCATATTCAACTATTGGAACCATTAATAAGGCATCCCTAAGTAAAAATAAATACTCCGTGGGAATATTATCATAACTATTTATTAGATTTCTACAAATAGTATAAAAAGTCCCTTCACTAAACCCATCTGACCTCATACTATCACCATCTCCTAACGAGATTTGATATAGTTCTATAAGTAGTAGATCATTGATAGTGTATATCCTTTTCTCACATAATGATGATAAACTCTTCTCCAAAATGCTCATGCCAAATTTTTGGTGTGTCTTTGAAGTATATGAGTAAAGCTTTGACTGTAAGATATCAACAACCCTCTGTTCATCAGCTGGCAAATCATCATAATAGATATCAATAATTTTACCCAGCTTTTCGTCTAGTTTCATTAGGTTATTTGGCTTATCTAGACTAGTCGCATGCATCAATTTATATTTGAGATTGAGGTATTCTACCGGCAACTTTGAGCCTATAGCCCCCTCTCCAAGCAATTCCGATAAAGATATATTCAGACGTCTTGCCAAGTGCTCTAAGGTCTCTAATTTAGGTTGAGACTTCCCTGTTTCTATACGTGTCAATTGCCGTACTGATAAAACCTCATCCCCTTCACAAAATTTTTCTTTAGTTAGTCCTTGTGCTAATCTCAACTCTCTTAACCGATGACCGAAGTATTTTTCAAACATCGCTAGCTCCCTATTACTTGAAACTATTATAATTTTTATGATTTGTAATAGTATATCACTCAATATTCACTATTTCAATTTTGAAATGAAAAATAATTATTACTTTCGATATCACTTACAAAGAAAAAAGATAGGATTTTCATCCTACCTTTTCAAGTTACTTTTATTGTATCACATCTTAGAGCTGTTCTGCTACTGCTGAAAGAAGATCTTGGATACCATTGGCATCGCTACCACCGGCCATGGCCATATCTGGTTTACCACCACCACGACCTGATACGATTGGTGCGAGAACCTTGATAACATTACCTGCGTGAACATCTTTAGACTTGCTTGCTACAAGAACATTAACTTTTTCGCCAATGTGAGCTGCAAGGACAAGGACGTCAGAGTAGTCTGCTTGTTTCCATTGGTCCGCAAAGGTACGAAGGGCACCTGCATCAGAAACTTCTACTTGGCTAGCAATGTAACGAACACCGTTAGCTTCTTTAACATCTTTGAAGACGTCACCAGCTGCAGCTGCAGCTGCCTTTTCTTTAAGCGCAGCATTTTCTTTTTGAAGGGCATGCAATTGCTCTTGAAGGCTAGCAACCTTGTTAGGCACTTCTTTCAATTGTGGTGCTTTAAGTGTTGCTGCGATTGCTTTGAGGGCATCTTCTTCTTCACGGTAAGCAAGGTAAGCTTCACGTGATGTCACTGCCAAGATACGACGTGTTCCTGAACCGATACCTTCTTCTTTGACAATCTTGAACATACCGATTTCAGCAGTGTTGGCAACGTGCGTACCACCACAAAGCTCAACAGAGTAATCACCGATTGAAACGACACGAACATTCTTACCATATTTTTCACCAAAGAGGGCCATAGCTCCCATTGATTTAGCAGTGTCAATGTCTGTTTCAATAGTTGTTACTGGAGTAGCTTTCCAGATTTCTTCGTTAACTTGTTCTTCGATAGCACGCAATTCTTCTGGAGTTACAGCCTCAAAGTGAGTGAAGTCGAAACGCAAGAATTCTTGTTCGTTAAGAGAACCGGCTTGAACAGCATGATCACCGACGATGTTATGAAGGGCAGCGTGCAAGAGGTGAGTCGCTGTGTGGTTCTTCATGACACGGTGACGACGTGTGTGGTCAATTTCAAGTTTGTAGTTAGCTCCTACAACAAGTTCACCTTCAACTTCAACAGTGTGAAGGGCTTGTCCATTTGGTGCACGTTGAACATCAACCACACGCGCAACGACTGTGCCAGCTGCATCTGAGATCGTACCGTGGTCTGCTACTTGTCCACCCATTTCAGCGTAGAATGGTGTTTGTTCAAAGACAAGGAGGGCTTGACCAGAGTTAACACTATCATGACGAGCATCATCAGCAACGATTACGCTCAAACGGCTTTCAGCAGTTTCCGCTTCATACAAGAACTCAGATGGTTCAGTGATGTTAGCGAGAGTCTCATTTTGCATACCCATAGAACCACCTTTGACGACGCTAGCACGCGCACGGTCTTGTTGTTCTTTCATGGCAGCTTTGAAACCTTCATGGTCAATCTTGAAGCCTTCATCTTCAGCCAACTCTTCTGTCAATTCCACTGGGAATCCGTAAGTATCGTAAAGTTTAAAGATGTCTTTACCTTCAAGCGTATCTTTACCAGACTTCTTAAGGTTAGCAAGAAGCTCGTCAAGCATGCTTGAACCTGCATCGATGGTACGTGCAAAGGTTTCTTCTTCACGTTTAACAATCTTCTCGATAAAATCTTTCTTCTCAAGAACTTCTGGGTAATAGCTTTCCATAATTTGACCAACAGTTGGAACAAGTTTGTACAAGAAAGCGTCAGAAATACCGAGACGACGACCGTGCATTACGGCACGACGGAGAAGACGACGAAGGACATAACCACGACCTTCATTACCTGGAAGAGCACCATCACCGATGGCAAATGCCAATGAACGAATGTGGTCAGCAATAACCTTGAAGCTCATTGTGTCACCATCTGGATCGTAAGTTTTACCAGACATTTTTTCGATTTCACGAATGATAGGCATGAAGAGGTCTGTTTCAAAGTTTGTTTTAGCCCCTTGCATTACGGCTACAAGACGTTCAAGACCTGCGCCCGTATCAATGTTTTTATTAGGAAGTTCCTTGTATTCTGAACGTGGAACTGCTGGGTCTGCGTTGAATTGTGACAAAACGATGTTCCAAATTTCAATGTAACGATCGTTTTCAATATCTTCTTCAAGCAAACGGATACCAATATTATCAGGGTCAAAGTCTTCGCCACGGTCAAAGAAGATTTCAGTATCTGGTCCTGAAGGTCCAGCACCGATTTCCCAGAAGTTATCTTCAATTGGAATCAAATGACTTGGTTCAACACCGCAGGCAATCCAACGGTTGTATGAATCTTTATCATCTGGGTAGTAAGTCATATAAAGTTTGTCTTTTGGAAAATCAAACCACTCTGGGCTTGTCAAAAGCTCATAACCCCATTCGATAGCTTCATCACGGAAGTAATCACCAACTGAGAAGTTACCAAGCATTTCAAACATAGTGTGGTGACGAGCTGTCTTACCAACGTTTTCGATATCGTTGGTACGGATAGCTTTTTGTGAGTTGGTAATACGTGGATTTTCAGGAATCACAGAGCCATCAAAGTATTTTTTCAAAGTGGCAACCCCTGAGTTAATCCAAAGAAGGGTTGGGTCGTTAACTGGAACCAAGTTAGCTGATGGTTCAACAGCGTGACCTTTTGATTTCCAGAAATCAAGCCACATTTGACGAATTTGTGCTGAAGTAAGTTGTTTCATTGTTTCTCCTTAATCAATTATTTCTTATTTTGAGCTATTCTCTAGCATTTCCACATAGTCAATAGCGACACATAGGGAAATGGCTAAATCGGCGTAAGTATTTTCATAAACGGTAACAGTATAGGTCGATGTTAGATGGAAGAGTTCCTTTTGAATCCTAGCAACTACCTGATCTTGACTATTAAGCAGTTGAAAATCCAGGTCCCAAATATTCCCCTCTATTCGCAAGCCAAGATTATCGACATCATACTTATCACGAAGAAAGGTTAATTTTTTTCGAATGTAAAAACTCGAACCATCCTGTAAATCCACCGTAAATTTGGGTAAGAGACTAAGCGGCTCCTTGGTGATATGACTGATCTCACGACCATCCTCGCCAAAAATCGTAAAGGTCTTTGGAATCTTAAAAAAGGATCCTTCGACCTGGTAGGCAACTCTACCTTGATCATCCTTGATATCAAAGCGTTCACCACCCAATCGAAACTTCTGTTTGACAAAATAGGTTTTCATAAGCTACCTCCAATAATGTCATACATTCATTCAAAAAATACTAAAAGAATAAAAGACAAGACCACTAAACGAAGGGCGACGTGAACCGCGGTACCACCTTCATTCAATGAACTTGTCATTCTTATTTGTCTTTAATTGTAAACTTTGAGTAGCAAGTAACCAAATTCGTCCATGGCTCGCAGCGACCGCCATTTTTCTGTATCAGAAGCGATGATTACCAATCTCAAAGGGATGGCCAAAAATGTCATGATATTAGAACTTTTAGCCACTCTTCATTTTAACGTGTTTTAGGTCTTAGGTCAAGCTGATAATAGCATTATCAACTCTATCTTGTGATTTATTTGCTAGAGCTTGATGATGAACTTGATGAAGCCCCAGAACCAGTCACATACTGGTCAAGAATTGCGCTGAAGGCCTTGTCTACAACTTTAACATTGTATTTTTTAAGGACCTTAGCAATCACTGAGTTAGTGAAGTTAGTATCAGCTTTCTTACCATTGATGATAACCTTAGTCAAATCATCCTTATAGTTTTTCCAATCTGCATTTTTCTCAGATTTTGAAACAGTTTTGACGATATAGTAAGTTGCAGCACCAGTTGAGCTATTTGAAACAGTCACTACGTCAGAAACGGCATTAGCATCTTGTTTGAAGGCTGCTGTCAAAACATCTGTCGGGAAGTCTTGAGAAGCTGAGTTAACTGTCTTAGAAGTCACTTCCAAGCTGTTATCTTTAGCAACTTGTGAGAAGTCTGCTCCTTCTGCTTTAGCTTCAGAGTCTACCTTATCTGCCACTGCTTTATCAGTAGTTGAAACCACTTGTACCTCTGTATTTGGTGTGTAGTTATCATAGGCAGCCTTGTAATTTGCTTCCGTCAAATCTTTTTGTGCAGCTTGGTTAACAGCGTACTCAACCAATTTTTGTGTACGGATTTGCGTACGGTATGATTCTTCTGTTTGACCATAGGCTGCAAGTACTTGTGAGAATTGATCTCCGTATTGTTCTGAAGCTTGCTTATAAGCTTTGTCAACGTCTTCTTTGCTGACTTTGCTACCATATTCTTTTTCAAGAGCCTTTTGCAAAGTTGCACTCAAAACACTTTGTTGTGTTTGGCTGCTACCTTTAAGTGAATCAAAGACATCACCGACAGTAACAGTATCACCTTTCATAGATACCAAAGTTGTTTCTTCAGTCGTTTTGTTACCTAGAGAAACATACATAGCACCTGCACCAACGAGAGCTGAAACAGCTACAAGGGCAAGACCTCCGAGGAAGCGGCCACCTGAGCTTGGTTTACCAGCATCACGTGTCTTTTTCGTTTTAGCACGTTTAGCTTTTTCTTTCGCTTTTTCACTAGCGAGGGCGATGCTTTCCTCTTCTTCTTTTTGGCGATCAAGATGCTCTTGTTCTGCGTCTTTGTCTGCTACAACCTCTTCAACAGTTTCTTCAGTTGACTCAAGGTTTTCATTTTCTTTAGCCATTCTATCTACTCCTTAAATTGTCAATATCTTTGTTATTATACCACACTTACTTAAATAATGCTTAATCTGGCAAGATAATATTTTCAGAATTTTTCCGAAGCATAAGAAGTCCGTCACTCATAGGTACCAAACTAGCAGTCAAACCAGGGTTATCTAAGGTCGCATCAAAAAGACGATGCAAACCACGGTAAATCGTACGCTGACCACGACGAACCTCCATAATGTCCTTGGCAATATCCCCCCCTTGGAAGATATCATCAAAGACAATGACACCACCTACCTTGAGACGTTTTAGGATTTCAGGCAGAAAGACGATATATTTAGACTTAGCTGAGTCCATAAAAACAAAATCATAATCAGTGTCCAAATCTTGCAAAACTTCTGCTGCATCACCTTCAACTAAGGTAATTTGTTTGCGGCTGTCATACTTGGCTAGATTTTCCTTAGCAAAGCCAATCATTTCTTCATTACGATCAACCGTCGTAATCTGAGCATCAGGGGCGTACTCAGCCATAAGAAGAGCTGAAAAACCAATAGCCGTTCCTACCTCAAGGATTTTCTTAGGCTGCAAGGTCTGTAACAAAAATCGGAAATAAGCAACAACTTCGTGCTGGATAATTGGAATATTTTCCTTACGAGCAAAGGCCTCCAGCTCAGCCAAATGCCCTTTATTTTCCTGAAGATGCGTTCGCATGTAGTCCACGATATCCTTGTTTACTACTGGGCGACGCATGTTGTGATTTGCGTTTTTACTATATGATTTAACCATGTGTTTTATTATATAAAAAATCCCTAGCGAGTGCTAGAGATTTTTCTTATCTATAACTCAAATCCTCATCATTAGACTACTTGACGAATAACCTTCTTTTTCAAGAGGTAAGCAATAACTAAAGCTACCACGTAAAGAGCAATGAAAACAAGCAAGGTCATCTGGTAAGATTTTGTCAATTCATAAGTTACCGACAGGAGCATTGGTCCCACCAAGGCTGCCATAGCCCAGGCAGTCAGAATATAACCATGAAGGGTAGCCAATTCCTTTGCCCCAAAGATATCGCTAAGGTAGGGAGGAATCAAGGAGAATCCTGCCCCGTAGCATGTCATCAGAACAGCCATCGCAACCACAAAGACAAGTGGAACTTGCAGGACAATTAGGAGGATAGCCATAACGATATTAACCACAAAGAGGAGGATAAAGGTCTTCGGACGCCCAATATAATCCGACAAGCCTGCCCACAGAAGGCGACCAAAACCATTAAAGATTCCCATAACACCGACAACAACTGCTGCTGATTCCGCTGACATCCCAACCATATCTTGAGCCATTGGAGAAATAGCAGAGACAAGGGCTAAACCACATGAAATATTGATAAACAAGATAAGCCATAACCAGTAGAAAGTTGACGATTTCAGAGCTTCATTAGCCGTAACCCCTTTGCTCAAATCAGCAGCCTGACGGTTTGAACTCTTGTCAGCCAACAGTTGTGCTTCCTCTACACTTGGTCGTTTAATGAATTGTGAGACAAAAAGCATCACAATAAAATAAACAACTCCCAAGATATAAAAGGTCTGCTCAACACCACGTGCCTGAATCAGATATTGGGCAATAGGACTGGTTAGCAGTGAGGCAAAGCCAAAGCCCATGATGGCAAGACCAGTCGCAAGACCACGCTTGTCAGGAAACCACTTAATGATGGTTGAAACAGGCGTAATATACCCCACACCCAGCCCTAGACCACCAAGAATACCGTAACCAAGATAAAGTATCCACAGCTCCCCCTGAGCAATGGCAATTCCTGTTAGAATGTTACCTCCAGCATAGAGAACAGCCGACATACTTCCAGTCACTCTAGGACCAAATTTTTCAACCAAACGTCCCATGAAGGCTGCAGAAAGACCAAGACAAAAGATGGCCAATGAAAAGGCAAAAGAAACTGAAGATTGATCCCAGCCAGTCTGGGCCATAATAGGATTACGATAGATACTCCAAGCATAGGTAGACCCCAACATGAGATGGAGTAATACACCACACGTTGCTACAAGATAACGATTGGTTGTTTTCACAAAAACCTACTTTCTATTTCTGAACATTGTTCACTTATCAATTATAAAACGTTAGGTTTTTAGTCTATCATGAATATAAACAAAGGGCTATAAATATGCTCATCAGTAATTTCCGTAGTAATCAAGACTTTTATACTGTAAATGTTCGTTTTTAGACATAAAAAGAACCACTCTTTTCCAGAATGATTCTCTCATATAGTATAATGACTTTTTTAAGAAAGGTGAACACCTTTTTCAACCAAGGCTTCCAATTCAACGAGACGGTCTTCAAAAACTTTGAAGGCAGCATCCAAGTAGTCGGTATTGGTCATATCAACACCAGCTTTCTTGATAACTTCCAAAGGATAATCTGAGCTTCCCGCCTTAAGGTAAGTAAGGTAAGCTTCTTTATCCTCCTCAGTACCGTGAACAATTTTTTCAGCCAAGTAGCTTGCTGCTGCAAACCCTGTAGCGTATTGGTAGACATAGTAATTCATGTAGAAATGCGGAATACGTTCCCACTCAAACTGAATTTCGTAGTTATCTTCAGCTTTAAGGTTATAGTATTTCTCATTGAGGTCTGCGTAAAGTTTATTCATGAAGTCGGCTGTCAAGATTTGACCAGATGCATCTGCTTCATGGATAGCATGCTCAAACTCAGCAAATTGGGTTTGACGGAAGACAGTTCCCTTGAAACCATCCAAATAGTGATTAAGAATAGCAAAACGTGTCTTGTCATCTTTAACTTCTTTAAGAAGTGTTTCTGTCAAGATATTTTCATTAGTTGTAGACGCAATTTCCGCCAAAAAGATTGGGTAATCTCCATAAACATATGGTTGTGTCTGACGTGTGAACGTTGAATGCAAGCTGTGGCCAGTCTCGTGAACCAAGGTAAAGAGATTGTCCAGAGTGTCTTGCCAGTTCAAAAGCATGAAAGCATTGGTATCATAGGCACCACCTGAGTAGGCACCTGAGCGTTTTCCTTTGTTAGGGTGAACGTCAATCCAACGTTCCGTAAAGGCTGCATGAACCCCTTTACTATACTCTTCACCAAAGATGGCCAAGACTTCCTCTGCTTTCTTGAGGGACTCTTCATAAGTAAGAGCAGTTTCAGTCTCAGAAAGTGGTGTGTAGACGTCATACATCTTAAGCTCGTCAAGCCCCAAGACCTTCTTACGCAAATCAAGGTAACGGTGCAAAAGTGGCAAATGCTTATTCACTGATTCCAAGAGTGAGTCATAAACACTCTCTGGAATAAAATTAGCCGCAAGTGCTGCATGACGTGCCGAATTATAGTGACGAACTTTGGCTTGGTAATTGTGAACCTTAACAACGCCTTGAAGTGTTTGTGCATAGGTATGTTGGAACTGCTCGTAAGTACCGTACATCGCTTCATAAGCACCCTTACGAATGTCACGGTCCTTAGATTCCATGAGGGTGATAAAGTTACCATGTGTCAACTCAACCACATCCCCTTGGCCATCTGATACCCATGGGAAGAGGATATCAGCATTATCCAAGACATTAAAGGTATCCGTTGGACCGTTGAAAATATCACCGGCTGCTGCCAAGAGTTCTTCAGCTTCTTGAGAAAGAACGTGATCCTTGTTGGCCAAAAGACGTTCGAAATAGTGGTCATAAAGTCCAAGACCTGGCTCTTGTTCTTTAAATTCAGCTAATTTCTTATCATCCAAGGCCATAAATTCAGGCTCAAAGTAAGCAAAGGCTTCACTCAACTGTGAATAAAGGTTTGAGGCCTTTGCTTGGTACTCTTGATACAGACCTACTGTTGTGTCTTGGTCATTTTTCATTGACGCATAGACATAGATTTTCTCCAAGCGACGCATAAGGCTCATATAAAGTTCTGTTGCCCCAAGCAAGTTCTTAGCAGAATCCAAGAGATGACCTGCATAAGCACTAGCCTTCTTCAAATCCTGAACAGTGCTTTCATATTCAGTCTCCCAATCTGCATCTGTCGCAAAAATGGTCGTCAAATCCCATGTGTATTTTTCTTCTAAATGAGTACGATTATCTGACATAATATTCTCCTTAATTGTGTCTATTATTTACTATTTTAGCATAAAAGGTGGGAGGGTAGAGAGTTTGTCGATAAGAAAAATTCTTTTTTCGATAATATTGCATAAAAAGCTTTTCAAAACCATCAATAGATAATCTAATTTGGACAAATCCCTGCTTGGATTCAGGAAATCTCACTTGTGGAAAAAAATCCTGATCAGACAGACATAACAAATTCATTCCCTTAAGGTAAGCTGTCTCCTGTCTTTTCATCCACCTTGGATTTTTGCCCATCAACTCTCTTTGAATCAAACGTGAGACTTTCTTTCGTTGAGGTACTTGATAAGTCTCCACCCTCTCTGCTTGATAGGGAAAACGTAAAACCGTCATGAGATTCTCTGTTAAAGACCAGGTCTTAGTTAAGTAATATACCCTCCCAAAAATATCCTCATAGATAAGATACTTAAGTCTAATCTCTTCTCTCTTCCAATCAAGTTCCCAAAGGTGAAAACCTATCTTAGCTGTAAAATAAAGAAAATCACGCTGTAGACCCGTTAAACGCCACCCCAACCATAGGTCTTCACCCAAAAGCCAACGAACTTCGTAACCTACTTGCTGATAAGCGCGTGTGCGTTCTCTTAGACGTTTCTGTGATAAACGAGAACACTGGACTTCCAGGGCTAAGGAATCACCAACAAATAAATCTGCAATCTGGCCCAACTCAGGCAGAACCTTTTCAATACAAACTTTTTCACCATAATTAACCAAGGACTTATATAATACCGCCTTAAGGGATAGATGCTGGGCTGATTCATTTTCCGAGAAGAACTGACAATCTTGCAAAGACTTATGAGCAAAATGCGGAGACATTACCTGTCCCTGCCTCAATAGGACGCTACCTTGACAGCCTGGACAACGATAAGTTTCCTCACGATTTAACTCAGTTTCAAGAGCTGAAATCAATTTCCCTTCCGAATTTTTTGCAATTAACACGACACCCTCCTTCATGCACTCTATTACTTATTCGCAAAAGAATTCACAAAATAAAAAAACATCTAGAATTCTCTAGATGCGCCCCCATTCAAACTGAAACTTGCTCCCTGCTGTATGGAAACTTAGGTTTATAGGTGTATTGCTTACCTTGGGATACAAGTGCCGCTCAGTCCATTTGATCTCTTTTCAATAATCTCGATACCTAAAGGAAAATCCCCCAACTTTCCTAGGAATCAGGATCTTGAAAACAGTTTCTATTCCACACGACTTTTAAAAATAGTCAATGTAGCATAGACAGATGCTCTCACAAACATCTGGTCAAATTCCGTCACTGAAGCATCATCCCAATTTGCTTATCACCCTTTTGTTCCTGAATCTCAACTTGAACTTAATCCCTCGAGTTCACGTTGTGATAAAACAATTTTTTGACTTTTTTGAAATGTAAAGTCTTTATTTACTAACATTGAACCACCATTTCCCTAGGTGCAGTTCAATACCAACAAACGCAAAACCGTGTTGGTCCAAAATGGTTTCTAGTCAAGAGTATCTTATGATTGATAGTCAGTCAATCTGAAAAGCTTTCCCTCTAGCTTCTTGACGCAGAACGTCTTACTGCTTACAAGATACTATTTCCTAGAAGAGTATTGGCTAAAAACGCCACTCTCAAAACATACCACCTATCAGTCATTAGGTTTAATCCACCTTCTGATAGGTATATTAGCAGTTACTGCTTTATTTTCTTTCCCTCTTCGCTTTTGAAGATTAGTCTCTACCGATTCTGCTGTTTTTGAATCTGTCGTTTGCTCTACACGGATTAAAAATACCGCTAGCTCCCGCTACGATGATGCTGATGTTTAAAATCGATTAATCTAATTTTTTTGCTGTTTAAATCTTCTCTTTTTTAAATCATCACAATGAAACATTGGAATTTGATAACTTAGAATTCCAGATTCTAAGCTAGTCTTTTTTGGACTAGGGAGTCACCCTGCCAAAAAAACAAACTCTTCCTAACACAATCTATTATACTGTATTATAATTTTTTGTCAATTAATTTATTTCATATTTTTTGAAAATAATATTTAGACCCTTGTTTTTTACATGGTTAGCTATATAGAAAAGCCTATAATATAGGCCCTTTTTACAGTTTTGAAAAAATTAGAAAATGTATATCATTTTTTCTTTTTTGAGTCTAAATCAAGTAGTTTTACCAAATATCAGAAAATTTCATCTTTCTTGTTTCTAGCTAACTTGATTTTTCCAAACTAAAAAAACTAGGAAATTTTCCTAGCTTTTATATGTATTATCTTAGTGTTTACGTTTGTAAGTTGAGATACCGAACAAGGCCAAAGCTGATGTCACCATAGCTGCACCTGCTGCCGCAGAAGCCGCTGTTGATTTTTCACCAGTAGCTGGAAGAGCTGGAGCTTCTTCTTTTACAGGTACTGATGTTGGTGTTACAGGTTTACCTGGTGTAGGTTCTGTTGGAGTTGTTGGTACTTGAGGTTTTGGTTTCTCAGTTGTTTCTTCAACAGATACAAAGTTTTTGTGGTAAGTAACTTTTGCTGAAACAGTATTTGGAAGAACTGGTTTGTTTGGTTCTTCTGGCAATTCAGGAACAACTACTGTTGAGTTAGTTGCGAACCAGTAAGCAGTTGGAACGTTAAGGTTATTTCCGCTTACGATGAAGTCCATTGGTTCACCCTTGAAGATTGTTGCAGCAGCACCATAGTAGGCATTCTTCGTACGAGGTGTTCCGTCTGGGTTAATCGCATCCCAACCTTCATCTGTAACTTCACCAGTTGTTGGATCTACTGTTGGGTCACTGTTAAAGCGTGAACCGTTAGCCACAAATTCGTTATCATTTGTTGCATAAGCATAACCATCCTCATGCAAAGTGATAGATGAACCAGGAATTTGAACGTATTCATTACCATTCAAACCAACTTTTTCAATGTGGTTTCCAAGCTCAGTGTTCCAGTGGTTAAGTGATGAGATACTCAAAACTGATCCGTTCTTAGACAAATCAAGTGGTGTCACTGATGACTCAGAATCAAAGAAGTTCAAGTTCATCTTAACGTGAAGTTTTTTGTTAGTGTCGTCAGTTTGTGAACCAATGAAAAGTGTCTTGGTTGGATCGTGGTACAACTTAACAATAGCAGAACCATCTGTACTTGGTGCTTCTACCAAAGTGTAAGTTGCAACGATTTTCTTAACTGGAGTACCATTGTATGATGTTCCGTTAAGATTGTTGTATGTTACAGTCAATGTTTGACCTGTAGCCATTTTCAACCATACATCTTCAGTGTATTCACCGTCAGCATTGATAGTGTATTGTGTACCGTTAGCTGCACTAAAGTCACTTGGAATATAACGAGATGTGTTGAATTGTTCAAGAATTTCATCTACTGAGTGACCTGATTGGATTGTTTTATCCAAGTAGTCAACAGAACCTGCTGAATTTTCAACAGTCATAGTAGCATTAGATTCTGTTTTATAAATCAAACCAGTAGCATTTTCAGCCAATCCTTTTGTCAAAAGACGTGCTGTTGTTCCACCAGTATATTCTTTATAAGCTTTTTCCCAAGCAGCATAAGCAAGAACATCTTGGTAATATTTATCCAATTGTGTCTTGTAATCTGCAAGTTTTTGTTTATATTCTGAAACTGCAGTTGTCAAAGCTGTTGTTTGAACTTTATTGTCATTATTAGCAGCTTCTACGCTAGTGTGTTTAACACCTGCTTCTTCTGTAGCAGTGAATCCCCCTGTAGCAACAACATTTGCTTTAGCAGATGTAAGAGCTGCGTCAGCTTCTTCACGTGTCAATTTATTTTCAGAAACAACTGTATTTGAAGCTTCTTGAGCATCTTTAGCTGCTTGATCTTGAACAGCTTTAACATCAGCAGAATCTTTTGATGCTGCTGCAGTCGTTGTTGCAGCTTCAACAGCGTTATTGAAGTCAGGATTTGAAACTTCAGCAATAGCTTTAGTTGTTGTTTTTACAGTAGTATCTGTTTCAGTAGTAGTTTTTTCTTCTGTTCCAGGTACTGTAGTGACAACCGCTGCATCACCTGTTGTTTTAACAAGATTAGCACTTGATTCTGCAGTCGTATTTGATACGGTTGCATCAGTATCAGTAGTTGCTGTTACATCTTTAGCTTCATCCGCAGCTGCTACGCTTGTAGCCGCGAGTCCTGCAAGCAATACGCTTGAATACAATGTTGTTTTAAATGGATTGACTTTCATTTACACTTTCTCCTTCTTGGTTAACATTTTATTAACCTATTTTCTTCACCGTTTAATATACTACCGTGATTTTCAAAATTTGGCAATAGCTTTCTGAAAAAAATATTATATATTTGCTACATATTTTTAAAATTTGACACACTTTTGTTATAATTTAACCATTTATTTACAATTAAGTGTAATTCGTAAGGGATTCACAGAGTTTTTACTTAATACTTTCTTATAACCGTTCATTTTTTTCTCATAAAGGACTGTTTCTAAGATAGCATATGTTTTCTACTATATTCGGATTATCATGAAGTGACCTCTTCATTACTAAAAACACAAAAAAAACACCTTCAAGACCTTGACTTTAAGCATTTTTCGTCGTATGCTTGAAAAAAATGTTAAGAAAGTTGGGGGACTTTTCAATGACAAAAAAAGAAATTAAAGCACTGATTCTTTTGGGAATTAGTATTGTTTTTGCGAACCTTGCACTTCGTTTAATGCTTAGGCCCTTGCCTGAGAATCTAGCCTATTTCATTAAAACGATTGTTCTTGGATTCGGATATTATTTCCTAGTCCATAGGCGCCTAAGATTAAAACTCAAATCAGCTAAAAAGATAAGTTGGTCTGAAACCTTAAGTGTCTGCTGGTTAATTCTTTTGGCAGATTTTTTCTATGTTTCTGCTAGTGCTTTTGGTATCACTAAGGCACCCCATATGATTGGCACTGCCTTGATCATTGCCTTAGGGGCTGGCTTTTCTGAGGAATATGTTTTTCGTGGACTCTTCCTTAAACTCGCCTTCCAAGATGGTATTAGGTCTTCAAAACAGGTATTAGAAGGAGTCTTCTTATCAGCCTTATTTTTTGGATTGGCTCATCTCGGAAATCTCACCCACCAACCTTTGGACGCTACCCTGTTTCAAGTTTACTATGCCTCGGCTATCGGCATATTCTTTGCCGCTATTTACCTACGTACCGGTAGCCTCTGGTGGACTATTGTTTTGCACTTTTTGGTCGATTTTACCAGCGTCCTTATGTCACAATCGACACAGGCTGCTCCAGCTACAAGTATCTGGCATTTCATTCTATGGCTACCACTGATTGCCATAGGACTCTTCCTCATTCGACCTAAAAAATTGAAAGCCATTAGATATCTTAATGACTAATATTTCAAACTGCATCCCACAAGTTAGATTTTTGGTGTCTAACCTGGGGATGTAGTTTTTCATTTATCAGCACCACATTCTTACAACTTATCTCAATTTCCATTATTACTCCAAAAACGATTTAACCATAGAAATTTCATATCAGGTCTTCATCTATTCCTATCAGAATTTTGCTGATTTTAGACTTCTCATTTTGTTATAATATGACCTACAATCATATTTTTCTAAAGGGGATGCTTATGAATTTTCAACAATGTCGCTATGTTCAGACTATCGCTGAAACAGGGTCTTTTAGTAAGGCTGCTAAAAAACTCTTTTTGACTCAACCTAATCTCTCAGCATCCATCCGTGATTTAGAGGAAGAACTTGGAGTCCAACTCTTTGAACGTTCCAATACAGGAGCTAAACTAACTGATGACGGTCATGATTTTCTCAAATACGCCAAACGTATTCTTGGAGAGCTAGATCTACTAGAAGGACGCTATCGCAAATCCTTTAAGAAATCATTCACTGTTGCCAGTCACCACTACGATTTCTTGTCACTTCCCATGGCTCACATTGCCCAACGTTTTCGTAGTGATTATCAAGAATTTCAACTGATTGAAACAACAACTAGGAAAATTCTCAAAAGCGTTGAAAGCTTCGAAAGTGACCTGGGGATTATTTATCTAGATGAAGATAACGACCATATCCTAGAACGCAGTTTCCAACACATGGATTTAACTTTTACCCCACTTGGAGAGTTTGAAACCAAGATTTTCTTAGGTCGCCAACATCCCCTAGCTCACAAAAAATCCCTCAATCTCAAAGATTTAGAGGGATACCCACAGGTCCGCTTTCGTCAAGAAAGCTCTGGAATTCATTTTGACGAAGATCCTCTCGAGGTTCTGCCTGACCAACAAGTGATTTACAGTAATGACCGAGGTAGTGTCATGAATCTGCTCTGTGCTTCTGATAGTTACGCTTCTGGTCTCGGTATTGTTAATAGTTTCATTAAGGACCAAATTGTTTTACTTCCACTGAAGAACAGTCCAAAGCACACCTTGGGGTTTGTGACAAATAATAAACAGAAACAATCCGCAATTATTCAAGCATTTATCGAGGAAATTCAGGATAGCTTACTACCCCACCACTAAGGAGAAGAAAATGGAATTTCAAACACTTAACAATGGCATCAAAATACCCGTGCTTGGTTTTGGTGTCTGGCAAATTTTCGATCAAAAGGAATGTCAAAAAGCCGTTGAAGACGCTCTTTCTGTAGGCTATCGATTAATTGATACTGCTAGTCTTTATCGAAATGAGGAAGCCGTGGGACGTGCTATTAAGGCATCTGGTATCCCTCGAGAGGATATTTTCTTGACTAGTAAAGCTTGGATTAGCCAGCTTGGCTACGAAGATACCAAATTAGCCCTAAAAGAGACACTTCGCAAACTAGATACTGACTATCTTGATTTATATTTAATTCATCAACCTTTTGGCGACTTACATGGTGCTTGGCGTGCTATGATTGAGCTTCAGCATGAAGGACTTATTAGAGCCATTGGGGTTTCTAACTTCTCAACAGGGCGTTTGGCAGATTTTGCCTTGCAAACACCTGTTATTCCAGCGGTCAATCAAATCGAGTTGCACCCCTATAAACAACACAAACTTATCCAGAAAGCTGATAAGGAACTTGGTACCCTAACGCAAGCCTGGGCTCCTTTTCACAGAGGTGAGGATGGTATTTTTCAGGACTCAACTCTGACTGCTATCGCTGAAAAACATGGCAAGACAGTCGCTCAGGTCATCCTCAGATGGCAAACCCAACAAGGCATTCTGACCATACCTAAAAGTACCCATATCGAACGGATGAAGGAAAACTTTGATAGCTTTAACTTTCACTTAGACCAGGCAGACCTTGATGCTATCAGTAAATTAGACCGATATCCAGACGCCTATGGTCCTGATGAAAGTGTGGAACGCATTAAGCATTTATTGAAATATAGTGTATAAGAAAACGAGTTCGACTGAACTCGTTTTTCTTATATACCAGCTCCTCTTGTGGCTTTCCTTAAGTAGTGACGGAGCTTAGGTGACATTCTCCAGTAAATAATTTTCAGTTTTAAGGAATCAGAACTCCTAAGTGCTAGACTTAGATGTGTTTCAAGCGCTTTACTCACAACCGAAGTTTAGTAAAAAACAGTTTAGCAATTCTACGAATTGAAAAACTGTTTTTATATAATATTTTACCCAATCACACTTCCGTTTGGCACAGATGGATCTACTGTCAAGACAGTGAGTTTGCCGTCATGTTCTGCGGAAAGAATCATACCTTGGCTGACATATTTTTTCATCATCTTACGTGGTTTGAGATTAGCCACGACTTGAAGTTTCTTACCGACCAATTCTTGTTCGTTTGGATAGAATTTAGCGATACCTGAGAGAATTTGGCGGTCTTCTCCGTCGCCAGCGTCAAGACGGAAGCGAAGCAATTTGTCTGAACCTTCGACTTTTTCCACTTCTTTAACTTCAGCGACACGGATTTCAACCTTGTCAAAGTCGTCAAATTTGATTTGGTCTTTTTCAGACTTAAGTTCGACCTCTTCTGGGTTCCATTCTTTCTCTTGAGGTTTGCCTGCGTTCATTTGAGATTGGATGTAGGCAATTTCTTCGTCCATGTCAAGACGTGGGAAGATTGGAGTTCCTTTTGAAACGACTGTCACATTTTCTGGGAAGCCTGAAAGTTCAAGATTTTCAAGGTCAAATGCTACTGGCAATCCAAGTTGTTCCATAATGGCATTTGAAGTTGTCATCATGAATGGTTGGATCAGGTGGGCTACCACACGAAGGCTAGCCGCCAAGTGAGCCATAACCGCTGCCAATTGTTCCTTGTCACCATCCTCTTTGGCAAGTACCCAAGGAGCTGTTTCATCAATATACTTATTGGTACGTGAAATGATGTTCCAAACGGCGTCCAAGGCACGTGGGAAATCTACAGCATTCATTTGTTTGTGGAATTCTTCAATATTTTCAGCCACAACCTTAGCCAAATCAGCATCAAAGTCTGTAACGTTCTCAACATAGGCAGGCACTTGACCACCGAAATACTTGTTAATCATGGCAACTGTACGGTTGAGGAGGTTCCCAAGGTCATTAGCCAACTCGTAGTTGATACGGGCCACATAGTCTTCTGGTGTGAAGGTGCCATCTGAACCGACAGGAAGACTACGCATGAGGTAGTAACGGAGTGGATCAAGACCAAAACGCTCTACCAACATTTCTGGATAGATCACGTTTCCTTTAGACTTAGACATCTTACCGTCTTTCATGACGAACCAACCGTGGGCAACAAGACGTGTAGGCAATGGTAAATCAAGAGCCATAAGGATGATTGGCCAGTAGATTGAGTGGAAACGAAGAATATCCTTACCAATCATGTGGATAATTTCGTGGTTTTCATCATTTTGCCAGAACAAATCAAAGTTACCATGCTCATCCTGACCATAACCAAGGGCAGTAATATAGTTGATAAGAGCATCAATCCACACATATACCACGTGTTTTGGATCTGATGGGACTTTAACCCCCCAAGTGAAGGTTGTACGTGATACTGCCAAGTCTTCCAAGCCTGGCTCGATGAAGTTTTTAAGCATTTCATTCATACGACCATCAGGTTGGATAAATTCTGGGTGTTCTTTAAAGAAGGCCGTCAAACGGTCTGCGTAGTTGCTGAGTTTAAAGAAATATGATTCTTCAGACACTAGCTCTACTTCATGTCCTGATGGAGCCACACCACCAATAACATTGCCTTCTTCATCACGGTAAACTTCTGCCAACTGACTTTCAGTGAAGAATTCTTCGTCTGAAACTGAGTACCAACCAGAGTATTCACCAAGGTAGATATCTCCTTGTTCCAAGAGGCGCTCGAAAACTTGAGCAACAACTTTTTCATGGTAATCATCAGTCGTACGGATGAATTTATCGTATGAGATATCCAAAAGTTGCCAGAGGTCCTTAACACCAACAGCCATACCATCCACATACTCTTGTGGTGTGATTCCTGCTTCTTCAGCCTTTTGTTGAATCTTTTGGCCGTGCTCATCAAGCCCAGTAAGGTAGAAGACATCATAGTTCATCATACGTTTGTAACGTGCCAAGACGTCACAAGCAATGGTTGTATAGGCTGAACCAATATGCAATTTACCAGATGGGTAGTAGATAGGTGTTGTGATGTAGAATGTTTTTGTCATTTTAATTTCCTTTCATGTGTTAACAAATGGGCTAACACTGATGATATAACATCTTATTATAGCACGTTTTGGACACTAAAAAAACCAGACTAGCTGGTTTTAAATAATATTAATTTGCGAGCAACATAAAATTCACTTTGAATGACATTCGCAACTTAAAAGCTTAATATTAACCTTTTCAACTCCCTATCCTTCTTAGAGAATTTATCATAGTCAGATTGTAATTTTTCCTCTTTTGCTTTGGACAAGCGTTTGAAGGTCCGCACAGAATGAATTTCCCCATCTCCATCATAGCTAATAATTGTTAGTCTGTCTCCTATTAACTTATAACGATAAGTCCTTTTCAACTCTGATTTATACCTTTTTCTATACTCTTTTATGTCTCTCTCAATTCCAGACTCAGTTTTAAGAGGAGCACCCTTATAGTATTTTCTTAGAAGCTTACCAACCATATCTTCATATTCTGAAAGTGTCCAAGTATGCTTAAGACTCCTTGACCAAGCGTCACAGTCGAAATTATAACCAGTCATATAATCTATCTTATAAACATAGCCTTCGCCATTACTTAAAAAATAATCACATGTTTTTAAATGATTGCCTCTTACTTTAACAAAGTCTCGAACATATATATCGATGGATTCATTATACTCTAAAACATCAACCATCTCTTTCTCATCTTTGTCATAATAATAGTGAGATTCAATTAGATAGGTTCCTTCAGGAATTTTCCCACCTTGCAGATGTATAAAGGCGTAAGAACCTAAGGAAAGTGCCACTAGAAGGATTGTCCCAAATAGAGAAACTATTATGATTTTTGCCTTCTTAGACAATCCTGTTTTATGAGTCCTAACTTGTGAAACTGGTTGTGTCACCTGTTCTCTGAGTTGAACTTGTGGCTTGACTTTCTCTACCTTAGGCCCTTGAAAAATAAAATCGCCACTAGCTTTAGCCTGTTGGATTTCTTCCGCTGTCGGTTGTCGATTATTGATTATTTCGAAATAGTCTAACCACTCTTTTTCATTCATGATAGTACCCCCTTCCCATTTCTACTTTCATTTTACCAGAAAAATACCTTCTTAAACGCTTTTCATAAAAGAAAAAACCAGCTAGGCTGGTTTTAAACATTACTAGTTTTGGAAGCGCTTTTTATCAGCTCTAACATCACGTTCATAGTCATAATCTAATTTCTTCACGTCATCCTCTGATAGGCGTTTGAAGCTTCTTTCTTCTGTAAGTTTGCCTTTCTTATTATAAGTAGTGACGATTAATTTATCACCCTTAACCTTGTATCGAACGGTTTCTTCGAGAGATTCTTTGTAGGATTTAACGTAAATCTTTTTACTTTCATCGTTATCAGCCTTAGTTCGATATTCACTTATTTTGTATTGACTATCTACTGCTTGGTCAATGACTTTCGTATATTCAGATAGTGACATGTTTGGTTTAAGCGTTCTAGACCAAGCATCTGGACGGTATGCTTTGTCAGTACCATAGTCTGTAAAGTCAACCAGATTGTTCCCGCCAGCTAAGGTATAAAAATAAAATTTAACATTGTTACCTTTGACTTTAACAAAATCATGGGCCTCTAGACCACTTTTCTTGAAAGATTCCATACCATCAACCATTTTCTTCTTATCTTTATGGTAAAAGCGATAAGTTTCAAGCAGATAGGTTCCTTCAGGAATTTTACCACCTTGTAGGTGCATATAGGCATAACCACCAAATGAAAGTGCCACTAGAACAATCGCCCCCACTACAGAAGCAATAATAATTTTAGCTTTCTTAGACAAGCCTGTCTTAACAGGAGTAACTTGTGAAACGGCTTGTGTCACTTGATTACTCAACTGAGCTTGTTGTGGATTAACACCCTCGTCCTTAGACTCTTGAGAAATAAATTCCCCATTAGCTTTTGCTTGTTGGATTTCTTCCTCTGTCGGCTTACGATTATTGATTGTTTCGAAATAATCCAACCACTCTTTTTCGTTCATAAAAGTCCCCTTTTTCATTGATACTTCCATTCTACCAGAAAAAAGACTCCAAAGCTATTTGACTATTTTCATAAAAAGAAAAGCGGTACCAAGATGGAATTTTAGCTCTCCTTCTTGTACCACTTTGCTCATTTACATCATTGGCTGATTAAATTTTATCAATGCCTTTTTTGCTGCTTTTACTATCGTCAGAGCCTGATTTAGAACCACTACCATAGTCATCGCCGTAACCATAACCGTAGTCACCTCCATAACCATAATTAAAGTAATCCTTATACTCGTCGTACTGATCACTATAAGTCTTCAATTCTTTCTTATAATCTTTAATTGCATCCTTATAATCATCCCAACGATCTTCAGCATCCCCCTTACTCATACGCTTATAAGTAACACGGGATTGAAGCTCTCCATCCTTGTCATAAGTAGATAGCGTATACTCGTTACCTTTTTTGACGTAAGTTCGTTTTTCTTTGAGAGATTTCTTGTAAGATTTTACAGATTCTTTAACGGCTTCTTTTGTAGCGTCTTTAGTGTAAAAAGAATAATCCTTAGACATATCTTTCATGAAGTCTTTGACTGTAGATTCAAGCTCTTCAACTGTTAAAACTTCTGTCTGAGTTTTATTCCATGGATCGAACTGCTGAGGGATTTCATGTTCATACTCTAACAAGCTAACATAAGGTGATTTATTGTCCTCGAGATAAGAATAGTATCTAGATCTATTATTTTTTACTTCTACAAAGGAGTAGACATCATCAAATTCATCGAAAGCATTTACCATCTTATCTTTATCTTCATCACGATAAGAATAGGCCACTACCTCATATGTTCCATCCGCAATCTTACCTGACTGATAACGCCATAATGAATAGCCACCAACAGAAAGTAAAATCACTGCCACAGCACCCAAGACTGATGCTAGAATAATCTTGGCTTTTTTTGACATTCCTTTTTTCACTGGCATGGCTTGTTGGAAGGTTGCTGTTGTTTGGGCAAACTGAGGCTGTTGCGTCATAGCAATTACAGGTTCAGCTGGTTTAATCGGTCTTTGCTCCGTCACTTGTCCATTTGAGCTAAAAATATTAGGTCGTTCAAGGATAAACTCGCCTGCTGCTTGAGCTTGAGATAACTCTGCGGGAGTTGGTTTACGACCGTTGACTAATTCAAAGTACTCAATCCACTCTTGCTGGTTCATAATAATCTCCTTTTTTATTGGTCTACTGTTCTATTGTACCAAAATAAATGGTGAAATAGTATTTGACAATTATCATAAAGACTGTAAGGTTTTTTAATAAAACATTTGGCTATGATTCTCGATAGTAAAGAGGTGCTTGGTCGGTAAGTAGTTCAACGCCAGATGAGATAATCCCCATCATGCCTTGAATAATTATAATACTTCAAGGAATACTCATAATCCCAATCATAACCACTTTTGACCTCTTTGGCTTCCTCTGAGCTCAATCGTTTAAAAGTTCTACGCGACTCAATATGTCCATCATCAGCATAAACAGTCAGAACGAGACCATTAGGTCGCTTTTCATAAGTTCTTTTTTGCTTCAACATTTTTTTATAATCGTCTACACACCTTTGGACAGATACTTCCTTTACGTTTGAGTACTCCTCTCCCTTTTTAGAAATCTTATCAATATAAGAAATCACTAGAGCTTTATATTCAGAGACTGTTAGATCCTGTTTCAAAGTCCCAGTATGTGGGTCAAAAGTCTGTGGAAGCTTTTCATCGTGCTCAAATGGTGAGACAAAAGGTTCCCCATCCCCCACAAAAACATAATAAAATTGAGATTTCATATTCTCAACAACTATAAAATCCTCATATAAGCTATCATTATTCTCTCCTCGCTCAGTCCAATTTATCAATTCATTGGAATATGCCGATTTAGCCTCATATTTTACCATCTGATAGGTACCATCTGGAATATAGTTCTGTTGATACTTCCAAAATCTTCCCTCTTCTATGGCAATCAAAACTGTCGCAACAAGTCCTAGAAAAACAATAATCCCAATCTTCCATTTTTTTGCCTTAGTCATACCTCTCCCCTTCATATTAGCCTACTCTTTAATACTATTTTACCAAAAATAGAGAGGAAATCTGTGACTTGACTACCAAAGAAAAAGAGGTTGAGAACACTTCTCTCAAACCTCTTTCTTCCTATTTACTTTTTATGATCCTCTTCACCAATAACTGGGTATTCAGTCAATCCTGACGCCGCTTCTTCTTCAACCTTGTTTGCTTCTTCTGATTCTTTCTCAAGATCAAACTTAGGTGCATCTTTTTCATAAGCATTAATGATATCGGCAACAACTGGGTGACGTACGACATCACTGGCAGAGAAATGAACAAAATCAATAGCCTTGATTCCCTTCAATTTCTCCATGGCATCGACAAGACCAGATTTAACACGACGTGGAAGGTCAATCTGACTCATATCTCCATTGACAATCATCTTAGAATTAAACCCAAGACGAGTCAAGAACATCTTCATCTGCATGATGGTTGTATTTTGCGCTTCATCAAGGATAACAAAGGCATCTTCGAGGGTACGACCACGCATATACGCGAGAGGCGCAATCTCAATAATTTCACGTTCCATGAGACGAGTCGTTTGCTCTTTGCCAAGAATTTGATAGAGGGCATCATAGACGGGACGAAGGTAAGGATCTACCTTTTCCTTGAGATCGCCAGGCAAAAAGCCAAGACTTTCACCTGCCTCAACCGCCGGACGTGTTAGAACAATACGTTTAACCTGACCACGTTTAAGAGCTGTAACTGCAAGGGTAACCGCCAAAAAGGTCTTCCCTGTACCAGCTGGACCAATCCCAAAGACCACATCATGGTTTTTAATGCTATCAACATAAACCTTTTGTCCTAAAGTCTTCACTCGGATGGGCTTTCCACTGTTGTCCTTGATAATCTCTTCTTCATATAAAGCGACAAACTTATCAATCGAACCATCTTGAGCCATGGTCAAGGCTGCGACAACATCTGAGGTGTTGACTAGCATTCCACGCTCCACTAAAACAAGGAGGGCTTGAATGGTCAAGCGAGCCAATTCGACACTTTCTTCGTCATCTCCAAGGATCTGCACACGCTCTGTTCGAGCATGAATGATAACATTTAGGTTTTCTTCGATAAGTTTTAGATGGCGCTCATTGGTTCCAAAAAGCGCCAAGACATCATCTGGATGGTTTAGGGTAATTTCAACAGAATACTCTTGCAAATAGAGTTCCTCTTTCTTAAGTATTTTTATCCATTATATCAAAAAAATCACGCCAAGCGTGACTTTTTATTATTCTGACTTATTCATTAAATGACACGTGAACGTGGTCATAGTGGTTTTCAGTAACGCTACCACGGTCTGGCATTTGGTTCCATGTGTTAGCTGGTCCGTAGATATTATCTACTGGTGCGTAGAATTGTTGTCTGTAGATGACATATGAGATACCTGCATTTGAGATATTGTCTACAGCATATTGAGCGACTTGATTACCAACTTCTGAACCAACTGGTACCATAACGTCAACGGCAAGTCCTTTACCATGGTCTTGTGGGTCACCTTCACGGTAACCACCGATGTCAGTAAGACCGAATTGTGCTGCTACATCTTGACGGAAAGCTTCAGCTTGTGGTTGAAGGTGTGGATCCGTTGGAAGTGTATTTGTTGATGCAGGTTGTGCTACTGGTGCCTCTGAAGCCGCTGGTGCTTCTGATGCTACTTCTGATGTTGCTGCTGGTTCTACCGCTGGCTGTTCTGCTGGTGCCTCTGAAGCTGCTGGTGATTCTGAGGCAGCTTCTGATGTTGCTGCTGGCTCTGCAGCTGGTTGTTCTGCTGGTGCCTCTGAAGTTGCTGGTGCTTCTGCTGACGCTTCTGACGTTGCTGCTGGAGCTTCTTCTTTTGCTTCAGGTTGTGCTGGTGTTTCAGCAGCTGGAGTAGTTTCTGCTTCAGGTGTAGCTTCTGCTGACGCAGTTACATGATCGATAGCATCAGCAACTGGTTGTTCAGTTTCTGCGTATGCTGGTGCTTCTGATGCTGATGCGATAGCTTCTGTTACTTCTGAAACAGCTTGAGTTGATTCTTCTGTAGCAGGTGCTTGAGTAGCTGTTGTGCTTACTGTTTCAACTGGAGCTGTCAAGTCCGCTGCAACTACAGATTGACCATTTACAGTCACTTCGTTAGTTGTCAAATTAGCTTCTGCAACTACAGGTGTAGTTGATGTTTCTGAAGCTGGAGTTTCAACTTTAACAGAGACTGCTTGATTATCAGCATTGTAAGTTGCTGTCAAGACTGTTCCAGGGTAAATCAAATCAATGTTTGTAATTTGATTGATGTTAGCCAAAACGTTCACATCGATACCCATAGCTTCAGCGATACTTCCCAAAGTATCACCGTATTGAACTGTATAAGTTTGTTGGTTATCACTTACAGCGATATCTGCTTTGATTTGATCTACTGAACGTACTGCCCAGTTTGAAGTTTCATCGGCATGTACGTGACTTGCAGCAAAAAGTGAAAGTGCTGCGGTCGAGTAAAGAAGTGCCTTTGTAGTTTTAGATTTTGATAACATGTATAATTCATTCCTTTTTTAACAATTTCAATATCTACAATAATACCACACTTTTCATCAAAAAAGTTATGATTTACTGCTCTTTAAAGCAATTACTAACTAGTTGTAACAAGCCTAATTTATTGAAAAACACCTGAGATATTTGTAAAAAAATGTAACAATTCATCCCAATTCAAATGCTAACCGCTTTATAAAAAATTGTAAAAAACGATTATACCTATGGTAAAGCCCTATCCCTATCAATGCGCTAGATAGTCTTCCCAAATCTGGTCAAAATGACCTAGATTGAAAGAGAAACTAGCCTGGTCTTCCAAGTAACGACTAACTTCTTCAAAGTCATCGGTATGCTTCGGGAAGGTTGAATCTTCAAAAGCCAAATCAGCCAAGATTGCTACTGGTTCATTGGATTTGGAATTACGCTGGGCCATCAGCCAAGTATAAAAGGATTTTCTCATGCCTTCTCCTAACCGATTAATTCTGTTCCAAACTGATCTTGTTTGATTTTTTTGGCCTTCATCAGACCACCTAGGGCTTTCTTAAATTGACCCTTAGAAATACCGAAGGTTGCCTTGATATCTGCTGGTGATGACTTGTCATTAAGTGTCATAAAGCCACCATTGCTCTCTAAATAGGTCAAAATCATCTGAGCATCATTTTCGAGCATTTCAAAAGAACGTGGTTTAAGAGAAAGATTGAGGGTCCGGTCAACTTCTCTGAACCCAATCACACGCGCTTCAAGGACCTGACCTAAACGTGGCTCCGCATAACGTTCTGATGGAGGGATGAAACCAAGCATGTTATTCTCTGGCAAATAAACAAAAGTTCCTGACAATTTGAGACGGTAGGCAATAGCTGGCCATTTTTGGTTTTGCATATTATCGTAAGCAGGTCCAGCCATACGTTGAAAGACCTCAGGTTCAGCAGGAAGTCCCCAAATACGGTCTTTTTTGTCAACATCGAGTTTGATGTAGAGTTTATCCCCCTTCTTAGGCCAAAGCTCTTTGAGTTCTGGCAAAACATCGAGAGAGACAACAATCTCCTTATCTGGAATTCCTACGTCTACAAAGACACCCAAATCCTTACGAACTTCAGTGACCTCTCCCCAATCATAAGAATCGCGAGTTGCCTTGATTTCCTTTTGAGTCAGACGTGATTTTTGCTTGCTATCTGTATAGGCGAAACCTGTCACCATGTCACCAATAGCGTGTTCTCCTTCTTCTTTAGATAAAGCAAAAGTCACACCGTCCTTTTGTACAAAGTAAAATTTATCATTTTCATCAGTTACTAGGGCAGTAATGATCGTTCCAAGTAATGTATTCATCTTTTTCCTCTAAAAAGAGAGTCGGACAAGGAAGCTAACATAGTCCATGCTCTTTTGCTTCTGTCCCACTCTCCTTATTTTTCTATTGATTAAACAGTAAGGAGCTCTTTTTCCTTTTCTGCTGTCATGCTGTCAATCTTCTTAACAGCGTCATCAGTTGCTTTTTGGATATCTTTTTCCAAAGCTTTCAATTGATCTTCTGTGATTTCTTTGTCTTTTTCTTGCTTCTTAGCTTCATCCATAGCATCACGGCGGATGTTGCGGATAGCGATTTTAGCATTTTCGCCGACTTTTTTCACTTCTTTAGCCAACTCTTTACGTGTTTCTTCCGTAAGTGCTGGGATAACCAAGCGTACAACAGAACCATCGTTAGCTGGGTTAATACCAAGATCTGATTCATTAATCGCACGTTCAATATCAGCAATTGAACCTTTATCAAATGGTGAAATCAAAAGGACACGTGCTTCAGGAACCGTGATTGAAGCCAATTGGTTAAGTGGGGTTGGAGCACCATAGTATTCTACAGTGATGCGGTCAAGAAGTGAGGCATTGGCACGACCTGCACGGATAGAGCCAAATTCACGGGCCAATGACTCGTGTGAGTGGGCGAAACGTTCTTTTGCTTTTTCAATAATTGCGTTTGTCATAAATTCTCTCTTTCTTACTTGTGTGATTCTGCTTTGTTAGATACAGTTGTCCCAATTTGCTCACCAAAGATAACACGTTTGATGTTTCCTGGTTCGTTCATATTGAAGACAACAAGGTCAATGTCATTATCCATTGAAAGGGTAGAAGCTGTGGCATCCATAATTTTCAAACCACGTTTAATAACTTCCACGTGTGTCAATTCATCAAATTTGACAGCATCAGCGTTTTTACGAGGGTCGTCATTGTAGACACCATCAACGCCGTTTTTAGCCATAAGAATAGCATCAGCTTCAATTTCAGCTGCACGAAGAGCCGCTGTTGTATCTGTTGAGAAGTACGGTGAACCAATACCTGCTGCAAAGATAACAATACGACCTTTTTCAAGGTGACGAAGGGCACGACCACGAATATAAGGCTCTGCCACAGATTTCATATCAATCGCTGTCTGAACACGTGTATCAACACCGAGTTGTTTCAAACTATCTGCCATAACAAGGGCATTCATAGTTGTTCCAAGCATACCAGTATAGTCTGCTTGAACACGATCCATTCCTGCTTCAGCTGCAGGTTCCCCACGCCAAAGGTTACCACCACCGATAACTAGAGCAATTTGAATACCTGAATCCGCTACCTCAGCAATTTCTTTAGCCATAGCTTGGACAGTTGGAAGATCAATCCCAACACCTCGTTCACCAGCTAGAGCTTCACCTGAAAGCTTAATGAGGACACGTTTGTATTTTGGTTCTGCCATGATTTCTCCCTATTAACTATTTTGTTTTATGATTTAATTCTTAGCTGAGATTCATCTTTCCTAAGTCGTCAATTACCATCCTTTTAAGGTGGTTAAGGGGCTTATGCGAGCAACTCCTTTTTATGATTAGGATAGGAAAATGTTTTCTTTTTTTGCAAAGAAAACACTAAATCTTCATCCTTACTATTTTATCATAAATTAGGGTTTTCACCTAGTCAAATATTTAAAAAATATCCTTACAAGATAACTGTAAAAGTGATGGTGTCATTTTTATAAGAGGCAAAGATACGCCCCTTAAATAATTTGACCATACTTTGAGCCATGGACAGGCCAATGCCAAAGCCTTTATGTTCTTTGTTATTATGGGATTCTTCAATACGATAAAAACGCTCAAAAAACTTGCTATAGTCAACAGCCTTACCTTCTTTATAGGTGTTTGACACTTCTAAACGAGCCCGTTTTCGCGTTCTTCCAATCTGACGAAGTCTTACCGTAACTGTCCCTTCTGGATCACAATACTTGTTAGCATTATCCACAAGGAGAGTCACAAGTTCAAAGAGAGACTTCTCCTCTGCCTTTACATGAATATCCGGTGTGATGTCCATGACAAAAGATTTACCGTCTCGAACGACAGGCCCCTTAAAGTCCTCTGCTGCATCCTCAGTAATATAGGAAAAATCGACATCTTGAAGAACAATATCCGGCTGCTCCTCCAGACGAGATAGGGCTACCAGAGAATTGATTAGAGTGGTCAAACGTGCCACCTGGTCATTCGTTGACTTGGTCCATTCGTTCTCTCCAGTCATGAGTTCCTGTAGCTCCGTATTGGCAGAAATAATGGCCAATGGTGTCTTTAATTCATGACTAGCATTGGTAATAAAACGTCGCTGCTTTTCGTAGTTTCGAATGAAGGGGCGAATGACGATTCCTGACAAAGCACTGACAATGATGACAAAAAAGATAAAAGCAAACAGTGATAAAAGAATAGAAAGATTGAACAAGGCTTGGGAAGAATTGTAATAAGAGGTCGTGTCCAGGAAGACCACAAGAATCTTATTTTTGCTGACTTTACTAACCTGATAACTCAGATTGATATTTTTTTCTCTAATGGTCCCAAGAGTACCTGTCATACGGCTAGCTGCACGGGCATAATTAGTGGCCTCTTCATCATTTATCAAGGAAGTATGGCTGGTATCCTGACTGACCACTTTATCACCAGATAAGGTCACACTGAAAAAACGAAAACTATCCGATGGAATTTCATGCCCTTGATTGGTCTCAATTTTTTTAGTTTTTCCGAAACTACCATTATTTTCTGTAAGCGTGTTGAGAACCTTACTAATTTCCTGTTCTGTCTGAAAGGACCTCACAGTATTAATGATTCCCACTGTAAAAACCAAGATAAAGAGAATAGCCAATGAAGCAATCGTAATAAATTGAAGTCGTAAACGTCTAAACATGAACTACTCCTCTCTAATTGGCAAGAAGGCAAAAGTCACCACCCTTTTCACCAAGAATGCTGATATCAGCCTGGATGGCTTGCAATTTCTGACGCAAATAGGAAATATAGACCCAGACAATCGATTCGTCCACATCTTCCTCATCATCCCAGATGGTCTTAAAAAGGTGCTCAGTCGTTAATTTCTTGGCAGGATTGAGCATGAAGTGAGCCATTAACTTGGTCTCTCTGCTCGAAAGTCTAATGGCGTTGCCAGCTACCAACTCCTGTTCCTCCTGGTCCAAACGTACAGAACCAAGTGTCAAAATTTTGGCAGTAAAGGTCTCACTAACACGACGCTCTAGCGAGCGCAAACGAGCCAAAAGTTCCTTAAGAGAAATCGGCTTGGTCAAGTAATCGTCTGCCCCAGCGTCAAGTCCTGTCACACGATCATCAACTTCAGCCATGGCAGTCAACATAATGACATGCGTCGTATTACCAGAGGAGCGAATCTCTTTCAGGGCCTCAATGCCTGTTTTGATAGGCATCATAATATCCATAATCATTACCTGATAGGCATTCTGTGCAGCTAGGTCAACTGCCTCTTGACCGTTAAAGGCCTGATCCACCTCATAGCCTTGATGCTCAAGAGCCGCCTTGTAGACTCGAGATAAGGCCTCCTCGTCCTCGGCTAGGAGAATTTTCAAAGCCATTCTAGTCCCCTCCTTCTTGAATTAAGTTACGGATGGTCTGCATGGTCAAATCACATGAAGCTAATTCATCTGCACAGCGCTTAAGCTCACGGGTAATCATTTCTGAATTCTTGATATCGTGCTTGTACTTCATCTGATGCTCCAAACTGGCCCACGAATCTTGAGCAATGGTTCGAAGCTGAACCTCAACAAAATAGGTTCCTTTATCATTGCCTAGAACATCTGGAAAATCCGTCTCCATTTGTAAGATGAGGTGGTAAGAGCGATAGCCATTGGGTTTAGCATTTAGAATATAATCCTTCTCGTTGTAGATAGAGACTCTTGGAATAGCCTTGATGACATCTATAGTCTTGTAAATATCGTCCACAAAACCACAAACAATTCGGATACCAATACTATCCCGGATTCCCTTGAGAGCAGACTGGCTGGTCTCAGGCAAATTTTTCCTACGACACTTTTCACGCATAGAATCACTTTCCTTAATTCTGGAAATGAAATGTTCATAGAGTTTAAAGCCTGTTTCTTTTTTACTAGTAATATTAGCCGCAATAATTGGGTCTGTTATTTCTTGTAAAATTTTTGGGAGATACTGAGCATATTCCCCATAAATACTTGGAGTTGACATATAAACCTCCTCTAATAGCGTTCCTTAATTATAGCATAGGTAGGCTTAAAAATAAGTAATAAGCCGACTTTGAGAGACTCTTAAAAAAATAAGAAAAAAAACCAGCCGAAGCCAGATTCATTTTTCCTATCTCGGTTTAGTTTCCACTTAACTATTCATCAAGAGATTTGACAAAAGGCCAGTTGCCCAATTTGTGCTTCTCGTAGGTCAAGACCTTATAACCGCATAGCTTGTAGCCATTCTTCTCATAGAAAGGCACATTATAGTCTCGGTTGGTAATCAAGCCAAGACTATGACCTCCTGTACCACGTACAAAGGGTTCAACACCTTCAAGCAAGAAGCGACTCCCTATCCCTTTTCTTTGATAATCCGGAGTCACTGCCAACATCATCAGGTACCAGTCGTATTCTGCAGAATCCTCCAGATGTCTTTCAGACTCTTCAACGAAGTTAAAATACTTAAACAACTTAGTAATGGTTATGAAACGGAAAAGCTTGGTCGCCCCATTTTGAAGATAGTTAAGCATAGACACCGTCTGATGCTGTAAAATAGCTGCCGCAACAATGCGACCATCCTTTTCAGCCACCAAACACGAATCCATCTTTATAGCTAAACGCACCAACATTTCCTGCAAGGCTAAGACAAATTCCTCATACTGTTCAGGCTTCTTTAAATTCGTGGCAATCATTGAAAGATAGGGGTAATCTTCAAAGGCATCTGCACATACTTGTGCCACTTCCTGAACTTCGTCTAGTCTTGCTTTGCGATATTGCATCTTAATCTCCTAATCTGTCTGTTTTTTTCAGTATAACACAAAACGCATGACTGACAGTCATACGTTCTATGGTTTTTTGTAAAATCTTATAATTTAATAAGAAAAGTTTAGGCAACTTCTTCTGTAAATTGACTATTATAAAGATCAGCATAGAAACCATCTGCTGCCATGAGCTCATCATGATTTCCTTGTTCAATAATATTCCCATCTTTCATCACAAGGATAAGATCAGCATTTCGAATGGTTGATAAGCGGTGAGCAATGACAAAGGAAGTCCGACCTTCCATAAGTTTGTCCATGGCTTTTTGAATCAATTCTTCTGTTCTGGTGTCAACAGATGATGTCGCTTCATCCAAGATAAGAAGAGGGGCATCCTTCAGAAGGGCACGTGCAATGGTCAAGAGCTGTTTCTGACCAACTGATAATGTCACAGAATCATCCAAATAAGTGTCATAACCTTTTGGAAGTGTGGTGATAAAGTGGTGAACACCGACAGCCTTGGCTGCAGCAATAACTTGCTCGTCAGAGATATTTTCTTGGTTGTAAATTAAATTATCACGAATAGTACCTTCAAAGAGCCAAGTGTCCTGAAGCACCATAGAGAATTGATCATGGACAGTTTCACGTTTCATGTCGCCAGTATCCACACCGTCAATGGTGATATGGCCTTGATCGATGTTATAGAACTTCATAAGCAAGTTAACAATAGTCGTCTTACCAGCACCTGTTGGACCAACAATCGCAATCTTTTGACCTGGCTTAGCAAGAGCTGAAAAATCATGAATAATAGTCTTTTCAGGAGTATAACCAAAGGAAACATGATCAAAGACAACTTGACCTTTAGTATCTGTCAATTCAGCTGTCTTACCTGATTCGTCATCCATATCTTTTTCTTCCAAAAATTCAAAGATACGACCAATAGCTGCAGTGGCTGACTGGAGCTGTGTAATCCCTTGTGCAATTTGAGAAAGAGGTTGTGAGAAAATACGAACATAAGTCATGAAGGCTACCACATCACCAATAGTCAAGCTACCATCAATAACCTTAATAGCTCCCACAAGACAGACCATGACGTAACCAAAGTTCCCAATGAAAATCATAAGTGGCATCATAATACCTGAGATAAACTGAGATTGCCACATCGATTTATAGAGCTTATCATTAAGCTCCTTGAAAGCTTGACTACTTTCTTCAGATGCATTGTAACTTGTTACAACTGCTTGACCTGTGTAGATTTCTTCAATGTACCCATTAATGTTAGCCAAATTTTCTTGTTGGCGTTTGAAAAGGGGTTGTGAGAAACCCATGATGAAGGCTACTAGAACAAATCCTATCAAGACAGAACCAATCGCAGTGAAAGCCATAGTGACATTTGAGTAGAACATCATAATAATGGCTGCTACCAAGAGAACACTTGAAGTAATTAGGGTACCCAGACCTTGACTAAGCGATTGTCCCAAAAGGTCAACGTCATTAGTCACACGAGAGAGTGTATCTCCTTGAGAATGACTGTCAAAATAATTAAGGGGAACACTGTTGATTTTCTTTTGGATAGCTGTACGGAAACGTTGGGAAAAGCGTTGGGTAACCGTCGCAACCGTAAAGCTTTGTAAGTAACCCACAATCGCTGAAATGGCATAGAGAACAGCCAAGGTCATAGCAATACTTGTCACCTTATCCAAATCAATACCTGGAATCGTCCCCATTTTGGTAGGTGTAATACCTTCAGTAATAGTATTAGTGATTTCTTTAAGCTTATCTGGTCCAATTACTGTAATAACTGCTGAAATAATTGCTCCAACAATCGCAAGGACAAAGGGAACTTGGAAACCTTTAATATAGGGTTTTAAACGTTTATAGGATGATGTTTTTGGCTTATTTTCCATTTTCTAACTCCTCCTTAGACAATTGTGAATAAGCAATTTCTTGGTAAACCTCATTGTTAGCCAAGAGTTCCTTGTGGGTTCCTTGCCCGACTACTTTACCTTGATCAAGTACCAAGATTTGGTCCGCATCCATAATGGTAGAGATACGTTGAGCAACAATCAACTTGGTCATATCTTGTGTTTTTTCAGACAATTCTTGACGTAGCTTACGATCGGTCTTGTAGTCCAAAGCTGAGAAGGAATCGTCAAAAATCAAGATTTCAGGCTTACGGGCAAGTGCACGCGCAATAGCCAAACGTTGCTTCTGGCCACCTGAGAAGTTAGACCCAGCTTGAGCCACTTCTGCCTTAAGTTGGCCTTCTTTATTTTCAACAAAGTCTTTTCCTTGAGCCAATTCGAGAGCTTCCCAAATCTTAGCGTCATCTAGAGGACTATTATTGCTCGTTCCCATTGTCATATTTGACATGATATTACCTGAGAAAAGCACAGCCTTTTGTGGAATATAACCGACTATATTGTGCAAGGTTTCGTGGTCATAATGTCGTACATCCACACCGTCAACCTTGATAGTTCCTTGCGTGGCATCATAAAATCGTGGGATAAGATTGACAAGCGTTGATTTACCAGATCCAGTCGAACCAATAAAGGCAACCGTATCACCCTTTTTAGCTTTGAAGCTAACATGCTCCAGAACAGGCTCTGAAGTTTCAGAATAACGGAAGGAAACATCATCGAATTCGACAGTGCCCACGTCTTTAGGTTTTTCAGAACTATTTTCAGGGTAAGAGACTGAAGATTGGGTATCTAGAACTTCATTGATACGGCCAGCTGCTACAACGGCACGTGGAAGAAGGAAGAAAACGACAATCATCATCATGAATCCCATAACAACCTGCATGGCATAAGATGAGTAAACCACCATATCTGAGAAGAGATGGACCTTATTTTCCATGGCACTAGCAATCTTAGTTGGATCGGTTGGAATCTTAACATCTTCAATCAGATGCGCACCAATCCAATAAATAGCTAGCGTCAAACCACTAGATACAGCAGTCATTACCGGTGTCAGTAAGGCAAAAGAACGACCGATGAAAAGATTGTTTTGGGTCAGATCAGTATTGGCCTTTTCAAATTTATCCTCTTGATAACTCTCAGCGTTATAGGCACGTACCACACGAATCCCAGTAAGAGATTCACGCGTCACACTATTGAGTTTATCGGTCAGAGTTTGAATCAAGCGTTGCTTAGGCATAACCATAATTAAGAGGAAGAGCATGAGAACGGCAATCACTGCCACAGCGACAAGCAAGGCAAGAAGCCAATTCCCATTTTTATCAGCAATCTTTGTAATAGCCCAGATTGCCATAATAGGTCCCTGTGTAATAACCTGTAACCCCATGGTCAGTACCATCTGTAATTGGGTAATATCATTTGTCGTGCGGGTCAAAAGACTAGGAATGGAGAATTGCTTAATCTCTGCATCCGAAAAATCTAGAACTTGATGGAAGATATCATCACGAAGACGGGTTGTAAAACTTGCTGCTGTTCTGGCAGCTAGGAAACCAACCACTACTGAGGCCATAAAGCCCGCAAAGGACATTAAAAGCATTCGCATCCCTGGGGCATCTGTATTCCAGGCAAAAATATCCGACGCCTTAGTCCCCTTGGTTGATAAGAGGGTCGTAATGTCAGACATATAGTCTGGAATTTTCAAGTTTAGATAGACGTTCAAACAAACAAATATCACAGCTAAGATAATCATGCTTAACTCTTTTGCTGTCAAACGTTTAAAAATTTTAAACATAAGTTACTCCTTATTTTTTTCTAAATTCTTATAAATTTGGTGAAAGACCCGAAAAGCTGTTTCAGCATCCTCTTTCGAAATGCCTTCTAATAGCTGTTCATGGATAGCCTCTCGGAAATGTCCAACATCTTGGGCCTTCTTTTTACCCAAGTCTGTCAGATGAACATACTTGTAGCGTTTGTCCTTGTCCGATGTCACCAATTCAACGAAACCGTTTTTCTCCATACGTTTGACCAAATTACTAGCCACTGATTTAGATATAGATAGCCTTTTCTCGATATCTTTGATAAAGATTTCTTTATCTTGGTTCTCAAACAAGTACCTGACGGCAAACCCTTGTGGACCAGCTAAATGCTCAACGCCGTAAGCTTTGCCTAGCGCTTGCACTCTAGATTCCATGGTATTGATGAATTCTCTAACGTTACTAAAAGGATCTTTTCCATGCATCGCAAGTTCCTCCTTAAATAATTCTCATGGAAACTATTTTAGTTCTTATGAGAACTATTGTCAAGAAGAAAAGTTCTTATGAGAACTAAAAAAGAGTGAAAAAGAATATTGCTTTCCACTCTCACTCCCGTAACTGTGATTATTAAGGTTTTGGACTCTAAAACCTAACAACGCTTGAGCTAGGCTATCTAAATAATAATACCCTCCAAATGGTCCAATTCATGTTGAATAATTTGGGCTGGCATGCCAGAAAAACTTAACTGTTTAGGCATCCATTGTTCATCTAAATAAGCTACCTCAATCGACTCATAACGTCTGGTTGGACGACTTCCTTCTAAAGATAAACAAGACTCCTCTGTTTGAAAAGGTGAGGATTTGCTGACTAAAACAGGATTAAACATGACTAGATTAACAAAACCGATATTTACGATAATGACACGCTTTTTAACTCCAATCATATTGGCAGCCATACCCACACAGGCATCCTTATGAAACTCCAATGTATCACGCAAATCTTTAGCCAAATAGAGATCTTCTTTAGTCGCTTCTGTCGATTTTTGTCCAAGGAAAAAGACATCCTTTACGATAGTTTTTATCATCTATTTACTCCCTTTTCTTATCTAAACTATGAAATGATATATCCTTTTTTTATCGGAACCAAAGGTCTTCATTCCAAATAAATCACCTTGACCTATTATATCAAAAGGCCCACCCTCTAGTAAAACAGACAAAAAAAGAAACCCGCAGGCTCCTTTTTAGTCATCTTTCTTCACTCTATACAAATAACCAATAAAAACCAAAAGACTAATAGTTGAAACACTCATTGCCACTTTAGCAACTGTAGTATAGCTATAGGTCAAAACAACACCATGTTTACCTGGTGGTAAGACTAGATTAGTTGGATTCTTTTCCTTAGCTAAGTACGTGGTTGCTCGCTTCCCATCAATCCTTGCTTCTTGCCCTTTGTAGTAGAAAACTGGCAGAGACAAGACCTTAGATTCTTTAGACTCGTTGGTCACCGTAAGTACTAGCTTGTTGGGAGAACGGCTGATGAATGGCTTGATTTCCTGATTATCCAAGAAAAGGTGTTTGTCAAAGACAAAGCCAAAAGGCACTTCTTTATTGGTATAATCCCCATTTATATTTTTATAAGTTCCCTTGGCCAGCATTTCTCTCGTGACTTTGGTATCGCTTGGCAATATATTCTTTGCTTTAGTCATCTTATCTTGAACAGTAACAATCTGAAACATATTTAGACAAAGACCTAACAAGACAAGTATTGTCGATGCCTTTATAGAAATATTTTCTAAGATATTCGCCAAAGCTAAACTGAAGAAAAGCAGAGCAAAACTCCATAATCTCCAAGGAAATTGAAGGTTGGACACTGGACTTGCCTGTAAGAACTGCCAAGGAAAACTTTTCAAGGTTAAAAAAGCTAAAATAAGAGAAATAAAAAGGTAAATTCTAGCTTCCCCAACCTTAACAAAACGCTTAGTAAAAATCAGGCTTAGCACTAGGCCCAGGAGGTAGAGAAGATTAACTGATGGAGTCCTTAAATCACTTTTTAGAATCAACTCCCAGTTGTCTGCCAGACTTAAAGCTGTCTTTGATAGGAGCGGTTTAAAAGTCGTTCGTAGAGTGACAAACTTGAATTGCTCTATCATAGGAACAAAGAAAGCTAGAGACATACTAAGAGTGACAAGGGTGCCCTTAAGAAATCCTAGGACACGTTCTTTTTTATTATCCCAAATCCAAAAACTAGTTACCACCGCAAAGAAAATCCCAACAGAAGCCAAAAGGACCGATAAGACATGGGAATAAACTAAACCAAGCATCCCAAGAGTCAAGATCCACCATTTCTTGTAATCTCCAAAAGTTATCAAACGAACGCCAACGAAAACTAGAGGTAGAAAAATCATCGCTAGCGTTTCGCCAACGGCTGCCCGGTAATAAGAATTGTGCAAGAAATACCCCGAAAAGAGATAAAAGGTAGAAAATATCATCACCTGTTTATCAGAATATTTCAATAAACGTAATCCGTAAAAACTAAGCAAGCAAGTTACAAAGCGAACAAGAAACTGAAAACTCATCCAGGCTACAAAGACCGACTGAGTCAGCTTATAGATTATGAAAATAGGATAATAAGTTAACCAGGGATAAAAGGTATTGATTAATTGTCCGGTCCCTCCGTTAGTCGCAAAATTGATAGGACTCTTCCAGACAGTATCCAAAGATAAGAGTCGGTTAATGTGAAAGACAATATCATCACCATAAAGCTTGTCCCTAAAAAAGAACATAGGCAGTATTGACACCATACTGATTAAGAAACTTATTAGAATGATTGTCTGATTAGTATACTTCTTCTTTTTTAGCCCACAGGGACCCTTTCCAACACTCAAAATTATTCCTCTCGTATTCTAATTCATAAAAATCTACTCTAGAAAAAGATTTCTTACAAGGTATTATACCAAAAAAAGCACAAAACTCCTCTTCCTCCTAAGTCTGTCTAAACAAAAAAAGAAACCCGCAGGCTTCTTTTCTTATTTTATCGAGAGGCTTATTAATCAGGTCAAGGCTGTTATTAAACAATACCTTGAGCTGACATAGCGTCTGCAACTTTAAGGAATCCAGCAATGTTGGCACCCACAACAAGGTTACCTTCTTGACCAAATTCTTTAGCAGCAGCTGCAGCATTTTCGTAGATACCCTTCATGATATCGTAGAGTTTAGCATCAACTTCTTCGAATGTCCATGATGTACGTCCGCTATTTTGTGCCATTTCAAGAGCTGATACAGCAACACCACCAGCGTTAGCAGCTTTGGCAGGACCAAATGATACACCAGCTTTAAGGAAGACATCAATAGCTCCCAAAGTTGAAGGCATGTTAGCACCTTCTGAAACAGCCAATACACCATTTGCTACAAGTGTTTCTGCATCTGTTTCATCCAATTCATTTTGAGTTGCACATGGGAATGCCAAGTCAGCTTTGATAGACCAAACTGTCTTTTCACCACCAGCAGGTGTGAAGGTTGCATTTGGACGAGCTTCTGCATATTTAACGATACGTTCACGTTTAACTTCTTTGATTTCTTTCAACAAGTCAACGTCGATTCCGTCTGGATCATAAACAAAACCAGATGAGTCAGAACATGTTACAGCTTTAGCACCTAGGCTTTGCAATTTTTCAATAGCGTAGATGGCAACGTTACCAGCACCTGAAACAACTGCTGTTTTACCGTTAAAGTTTTCACCACGTGCATTAAGCATTTGTTCTGCAAAGTAAACAGCACCGTAACCAGTTGCTTCTGTACGAGCAAGTGATCCACCCCAGTTCAAACCTTTACCAGTAAGAACACCTGTGTACTCATTACGAAGACGTTTGTATTGGCCATAGAGGTAACCAATTTCACGTCCACCAACACCGATATCACCTGCAGGTACGTCTGTATCTGCACCAATGTGTTTGCTCAATTCAGTCATGAAGCTTTGGCAGAAACGCATGATTTCGTTATCTGATTTACCTTTAGGATCGAAGTTTGATCCACCTTTACCACCACCGATTGGTTGACCAGTCAATGAGTTTTTAAAGATTTGTTCGAAACCAAGGAATTTAATGATTGATTGGTTTACTGATGGGTGGAAACGAAGACCACCTTTGTAAGGACCAATAGCTGATGAGAATTGTACACGGAAACCACGGTTTACTTGTACTTGTCCTTTATCGTCAACCCATGGCACACGGAATGAAACGATACGTTCTGGTTCAACCAAACGTTCCAAAAGGTTTTCTTCAATATATTTAGGATATTTGTCGAAGACAGGAACAAGTGAATCGAAAACTTCTTCAACTGCTTGAAGGAACTCAGCCTCATGGCCATTTTGAGCTTTCACTTTTTCAAAAACGCTAGCAACGTACTCTTTACCTGTTGTCATATCAATGTTTCCTTTCAAATAATTACCTTAGTAATTTAATTACATGAATAGTATAAATTTTCAGAATCTTCTTGTCAAGTATTTTCTGCTATTTTTTTGATTTTTATGTTAGGTTTTATGACATAGTAAGTAATCTATCTTTTTTAAGCTACTCCTAAAAAGTTATCAATTCAACAATGTAAGCGGATTCTATTTTTCTAGTTTTTCTCCAAAATTTTTTAAACTTTTTTTCAACTTTAAAGCTAAAATAGCCTAAAAAATAATTTAGTAGATTTACTATTTTTACATTTACAAAGATCCCCAACTATGTTATTATGAATTTAGTAATTTTACTAAATCTTGAAAGGGATCATTTTTTATGAAAAGAAAGCAATTATCAGGAAAGCACATCGGCATTGTTTTTGGAACTTTCGCTCCAATGCATGTTGGGCACGTTGACCTTATTACCAAGGCAAAACGCGCTAATGACAATGTGCTCGTCATCGTAAGTGGCAGCAACACACAAGAAGATCGGGGGACACGCGCAGGCCTATCGCTCAACCGCCGTTTCCGTTATGTTCGAGAAGTTTTCTATGATGATGAATTAGTCGTTGTGGATAAACTGGATGAGGCTGGGATGCCAACCTATCCCGAGGGATGGGGACCTTGGGTTAATCGTGTCAAAGAGCTTATCTCTAAAAATACGGATAATCCTGAAAAGATTACCTTCTATGTTGGAGAGCCAGAGTACGTGACCGAGATCAATCGCTATTATCCTCAAGCTCAGGTAGAACTCATCGAACGCTCTATTATCAACATCTCTGCTACCGAGATTCGCGACAATCCTATGGAAAATTGGCGTTTTATCACCAAGCCTTTCCGTCGTCACTTTACTCGTAAGGTCCTTGTCGTGGGCTCTGCTAGCGGTGGAAAAACTACTCTTGTTAAAGATTTGGCCCGAACTTACAACGCTCCCTGCTCTCTTGAATATGCTAGGGAGTATCAAGAAAAGTATAATGTACGAGATGACGAGTTAGACACTAACGATTATATTCACCTCCTGACAGATCAATATGCCCAGACCTCTGATATCATTGATAAAGGGCAGCACTCAGGACTTATCTTTGCCGATACCAACTCAACAGTCACAAAAGTTTATATCGACTACTATTTGAAAGAAAATATTTCTAAAGAAGAATTTGATATGCTGGATCGGCTCTATCAGGTAACTCAAGCCCGTGAAAAATGGGATTTGATTTTTGTAATTCTGCCAAAATCAAACTATGTAGATGATGGCTTCCGTGACATGACTATGGCTGATAATCATACACGTGACTGGTTTACCAAGCATCTCTTAGACCTCCTATCACCATTCAAGGATAAAATCGTTATTTTAGGGGAAAATAGTAATAGTGACAGCTTCTTTGCGGACAACTACCACAATGCCAAAAAAGCAATCAAAGAACGTCTACACATCGAGATTTAAAAGACCAATCCAACATAATCATCACTTAAAACTTACAATACAAACATGGAGGAAACATATGACTAGAACCTTCGAAAATTCTGGTAGCGAAAAAGACTTCCTGGAAATCTACCGCAAAGAAGAAATGGACAAGTACGTTAAGCCCTCAGTGACCGTTGACTCTGTTATCTTCCGCTATTATGAAGGAAGAGTCCAAACCTTACTTATCAAGCGAAAAAACCATCCCTTCATGGGGAAATACGCCTTCAGTGGTGGCTTCGTTCAGGAGCAAGAAGATCTCAATCTAGCTGTCTGTCGCGAAGTACAGGAGGAAACATCCATTACACTCAATCCTGATCATATTGAGCAACTCATTACTGTGGGAACACCTTATCGGGATCCTCGAATGTGGACCATTACAGTGGCTTACCTCTGCTTCATGACCTTCAATGACATTCAAGTGGAAAAGGCTGCCGACGATGCCGCGTCTACGCATTGGTTAGACATTGCCATGGTAGACGGTCAACTGCAACTTGTTGATGGTGATAAGACGCTGTCACATGATGACCTTGCCTTTGACCATTGGGAAATTCTCTTAACAGCTATGGAACGTATCAAGGGACGACTCGAATACTATCCAACTATCCTTTCCATTATGCCCGAGGAAAACACCTTGACCACCTACCGCCAACTTTTTGGTACCTTCAATGAAGACTACCTCAAGATGGATTCCACAAATTTCTTGCGTCGCTTTAAACACCTCTTCCAAAAAACAGGTCGTCAGGTAGCTACTAGAACCAGAAAGGCTGCCACCTACACTTATCATATCAAGCCACTCTAAAGTAAGGTCTTTGTTTGACAATTTGATACTTACATAGTAGTATTAAGAAAATTAATAAGAGGTATCCTATGAAAAGTTTTACATTGATTAGTGGAATTCTCATTACACTCTTGGGTGTCTTTTTCTTCGCTAATCCTACAAATCTTCTTGCCATCGTTGGTTGGCTATTTGCCCTAGTGATGCTGGTATCTGGTGTTTCAAGTCTCATGGTTTATTTTAAACGAGATAACGAAAACCGTTCCTTCTTCCAACTGCTTCAGAGTATCATTTCCATCGTTTTTGGTATTATCCTGCTATCAACATCGGCATGGGTGCTCTCGGGCGTAGCTGTAACCATTATCGCTTGGTGGCTTCTTGTCTCAGCATTTACGCAAGGCTTTCAAGCTTATCGCCAACGTCAATTCGGCTTCTCAGGTCAACCTGCCCTATCAATCGCCTTGATTTGTCTAGTCTTTGGACTCCTGCTCTTTAGTGCTCCGTTTTTCTCAGCCTTTCTTATTGGGCGCTTGGTAGCTTCCTTAATTATCTTCGCGGGGGTCTCTGTCCTCTCCTTTTCGTTCCGCTTGTGGTAGGAAGAAAATAGTCACTACATAAACATAAACATAAAAAAGCCTTGCAATTCACATTTGCAGGGCTTTTGTCATACTTTGATTACTAAAGAGCTTATCCTTCTAGCTCACTCAAATACTCATAGCGTTCATACTTTTCAAGCAAGGTTTCGTTAGCAGCATCCAAGTCTCGTTGGAGGGTGGCTAACTGTCCATAATCGCTAGCATTTTCAAGCATGGCTGCTTCAATCTCTTCGATTTTGGCTTCAAGGTCAGCAATCTCATCTTCGATGGTCGCCCACTCTTGTTTTTCAAAGTAGCTCATGCGTTTTTTGTCTTCTTTGACTTTCTCAACTTTAACGCTAGCTTGCTCTTTTTCCTTCTCTAAGAGGGCTGCTTGCTCTTGGAAGAAGGCTTTTTCATCAAGGTAGTCAGTGTAGTTACCAAAGAACTCTCGCACACCACCCTCTTCAAAGGCTAGAATCTTGTTAGCCACCTTGTCCAAGAAATAGCGGTCGTGACTTACGGTAACGACAGGGCCACCAAAACCATTGAGAAAGTTTTCCAAAACCGTCAAAGTCGCAATGTCCAAATCATTTGTCGGCTCATCCAAGAGCAGAACGTTAGGCTTTTCAATCAGAATCTTAAGTAGATAAAGACGTTTCTTTTCCCCACCAGAGAGCTTGGCAATCTGTGTCCCATGGGTAGAACGAGGGAAAAGGAATTGCTCTAAGAGCTCTGTGATACTAGTTGTTCCAACCGTTGTCTTAACTTCATCTGCAACTTCTTGCAAGTAGTTAATGACACGCTTGCTCTCATCCATATCTTTAATTTGCTGTGAGAAATAACCAATACGTACCGTCTCACCAATATCCAGAACACCAGCTGTAGGCACAAGGTCACCATTAATCAGATTAAGCAAGGTCGATTTCCCGACACCATTATCCCCAACAATACCGATACGATCACGGTTTTGCATGATAAGATTGAAATCACTGAGAATTTGCTTGCCATCTTCATAAGCAAAATCGACATGCTCGAAGTTCACTACTTTCTTACCAATACGGCTAGTCTCAAAGTTAATTTCAAGATCGTCATTATTAATCGTTTGGTGAACCTCACCCTTAAGCTCCTTAAAACGATTGATACGAGCTTGTTGCTTGGTCGCACGTGCCTGTGGTTGCGTTCGCATCCATGCCAATTCCTGCTTATAGAGTTGCTTTTTCTTGTGAAGAGCTGCTGCATCTCGTTCATCTTGTTCAGCCTTTAGACGAACATAGTCTTGATAATTTCCCTGGTATTCAATCAGATTAGCCTGGTCTAGCTCAAAGATACGTGTGGCCACATTGTCCAAGAAATAACGGTCGTGGGTAATAAAGAGGACCGTTTTTTTAGAAGACTTGAGAAAATTAGTCAACCAAGCAATAGTATCAATATCCAAATGGTTAGTTGGCTCATCCAAGAGTAAGAGATCTGCATCATTCAAGAGAACCTGAGCCAACTGCACACGGCGACGAAGACCACCTGAGAGGTCCCCGACCTTTTGCGAGAGGTCTGACAATCCCAACTTAGACAAGACTGTCTTAACCTCGCTCTCAATGGACCAAGCATCTAGACTGTCCATCTCAGCCATAACCTTCTCCAAGCGAGCCTGATTCTCCTCAGAATATTCTGCCATAAGGGTCTCATATTCTCGAATCAAAGCCATCTCACGAAGGTCTGATGACAAGACAGTTTCAAGCACCGTCTTGCTATCATCAAATTCTGGCTCCTGAGTCAAATAAGCAATCTTATAACCATTAGCCTTGGTGAAAGGTGACACATCACCATCAAAACCAATACGCTCAGATACAACATCTAGCAAGGTTGTCTTACCTGTCCCATTGACACCAATAATCCCAATACGATCCAAATCATGGATAATGAATGAAATCTCTTTAAAAACCGTCTTATCTCCAACGGACTTGGTTAATTTTTCAACAATAAAATCTGACATCTTACTTCCTTCTTACAAATAACACCGCTACGGATCCTACGCATGCTCTGTAGCGGTGTGTCATTTTTATCACGTCTCTAGACTTATTTCATAGCTTGAACAAAGGCCATGATGGCTTCCTCGGCATTAGCTAGTTGACCATCAACGATGGCATTTTCGATAGCCTTAAGTGCACGACCAAGGTCCGGACCAGGTTTGAATCCTAGCTCCTTCATCAGTGTGCCACCATTCACAACGATTTCGTGCTTATCATGGATGAGCAACTGACCATCCAAATCGGCAATACGCTCATAATCGACGTCCAAGCCCTGAGCCATTCTCAAAGTTTCAGCCGACTCTAAGAGCTCCTTACCATATTGATAAACATCTTGCTTAGTCACAGCTCTCTCCAAACGGAAATTGAAAATGTCAACCAGGGACTGAACTGTCTTTTGGAAATTAACAGACGTCTTCCATTTTTTAAGGAAAGAGCGCGGATTATCATGTTTGAGAGCCAAAAGAGTAGCCGCCCAAGCCTGCTCAGAACTTGTAAATCTAAAGTCATCAGCATAATCTGATACAAAAGACTGCCATTTCTCTGCTGTCTCTTGAAAATCTGGAAGATACTGATAAGCCTTAGTCGCTAGAAGTGCCTTAACCCCTTTTTTCCAATGTGGTGCCAAGAGCAACTTATCAAATTCGATGAAACTTCGCTCAATCGAAATCTTTTCCAAAAGAGGAGCATGGCTGGTCATAGCCTCAAAAGTCTTTTCTTCAATATCGAAATCTAAGCTCGCTGCAAAACGTAGGCCCCGCATGATACGAAGAGCATCCTCGTTAAAGCGTTCCTCAGCCTTACCAACAGCCCTTAAGACACGGTTGTCCAAATCAGCAAGACCATTGAACTTATCAATAATCTCAGCATTTTCATTAAGAGCAAAAGCATTGACTGTAAAGTCACGACGCTTGAGATCCTCTTCCAATGAACGCACAAAGGACACGCTAGACGGACGACGATAATCCACATAGACGTCCTCTGTTCGGAAGGTCGTCACCTCATACTCACCGCCATTTTCCAAGACCAAAACGGTCCCATGCTCAATACCAATGTCTACCGTACGTTCAAAAATCTGTTTAGTCTCCTCAGGATAAGAAGACGAAGCAATATCAACATCGTGAATGGGACGGTTGAGAAGGGCATCGCGGACCGATCCACCAACAAAATAAGCCTCAAACCCTGCAGCCTTAATTTTCTCTAATATTGGTAAAGCCTTCTGAAATTCAGAAGGCAAATAACTTAATCTCATAGTAAATGTTCCAAACCATAAACAAGCTGATTACGTTTAACAACTTCTTTAATCCCAAGATTAACACCACCCATAAAGGAAATGCGGTCGTAAGAGTCGTGACGCAAGGTCAAGCCTTCTCCTTGGGCACCAAAGATAACCTCTTGGTGAGCCACAAGTCCTGGCAAACGCACACTGTGAATACGGAAACCATCAAACTCCGCACCACGTGCTCCAGCAAGTGTTTCCACCTCATCCTCAGCACCCTGACGTTTCGTTTCGCGAACCTCACGAATAAGTTCAGCTGTTTTCACCGCTGTACCTGAAGGCGCATCCTTTTTCTTGTCATGGTGAAGCTCAATAATTTCAAGATCTGGGAAATATTTGCTAGCTTCTGCCGCAAACTTCATAAGAAGGATAGCACCAATAGCAAAGTTAGGTGCAATCAAACCACCAATAGACTTGTCTTTAGAAAGGTCTGTTAATTCCTGAATTTGTGCTTCAGTAAAGCCTGTTGTACCCACAACTGGTGCAAAACCATTCTCCAAAGCAAAACGAGTATTTTCATAGGCAACAGCAGGCATAGTGAAATCCACCCAGACATCTGCATCAAAGCCAACCAAATCCGCTTTATCTGTGAAGACAGGAATACCGTCCACTTCTTTTTCTGTCGCAAATGGGTCAAGCAAGGCAGCCAAAGTCAATTCGTCATCTCCCTTGACCATCTCAACCGCAGTTGAACCCATTCTTCCTTTAAATCCAGCAACAATAACTTTAATAGACATGTCATTTTTCCTCTCTATTGATTTTAATCATAGACAAGCCCATCCCACATGGATAGTACTTATTTGGTAAATTTAGGTGTTAGACCTAGTACTAGCGCTCCTTCACCCAAGTGTGTCGCAATTACGGCACATAAGGATACCACTGTTGAAACACTAATTCCCTCTGCTTCTAGCTGTCTTTTAAAATCCTCAGCTTTTTCAGGAGCATTCGTGTGAAGGATACTAAGCTCCATTTCACGATTTTCCTCAGCTAGGGCAACCAAACGTTTCACAGCTTTCTTCTCTGTACGCACCTTTTCAAAAACAACGATTTTTCCTTCGTCATTAAAATTCAAAATAGGTTTGATAGACAAAAGATTTCCTAAAATCGCCGAACCATTCGACAAACGACCACCTTTAACCAGATGATTAAGATCATCCACAAGAATATAGGCCGTCGTTTGGCCAACTTGCTCCTCAAGCTTCTTCAAAATGTTCTCAAAAGACATTCCTTGGGCTGACCAATGCAAAACGTTTCTCACCATAGCTCCCATAGGAGCTGCTGTGATTTTTGTATCAGGAAAAGCAATCTTCAACTTGGCATGGTCCTCAATCAAAAACTGACTATTGGCCCAAAAACCAGAGATTCCTGAAGAAAGGAAAAGCCCAATGACATGGGTATAACCTTCCGCCTCCAACTCCATAAGCAAGTTATCCAAGTCAGCTAGATTTGGTTGTGACGTCTTGAGCAGTTCCTCAGAGTTTGCCATTTGTTCATAAAACTGATTGACATCCAAGTTTTTTCCTTCAACAAAAGGCTGCCCCTCAATGATGACTGGAATATCTAAAACATAAACATCAGCATGGCCCTGAATCTCAGCAGGGAGATTAACCGATGAATCCGTAATAACTGCAAGAGACATCTTAGAACTCCAAGTTGATACCTGGGCGATCCAAGGCAATTTCAGTTACTTCATAAGTCAAACGTTGAAGCGTATCCAAGAGCGGTGCAGCCAAGGCTTCTGCTTCTTCTTGTGAGAAGTCTTTTGGTTCATTGACGATACGGTTTTGAATATGGTCCATTTGAGAAACAATCCCTGAGATAACAAACTCATCACGGACAATCATAAATTGCAAAACAGCTACAACAGACGTATTGTTAGCTTCTTCATCTTTATTGTGCAACTGGAAAGTTACTTCAACATTTGTTTTAGGCACACCATTCTCTTTTTCCCACTCATGGTTACGAACATCATAGTGGTAACGGTTAACAAATACTTTTTCGCGAATTAAATCCATTAGTCATATTCTCCTTGATACAATTACTCTTTATTATAGCATAAATATGCTTTATTATGGGAATATTATTGACAGAAAAATGAGTATTTAGACTGATTTTGACAGCAACAATAATCACTAGAAAAGTAGGAGCTTTGATTTAGGACTAAGACTACTAAAATAAGGCTCCTTCATCAGAAAAGAGCCTTACGTTGATAGCTAACAGTCCCTCAAAGAACGTCTCTGCTGTCCCTTTTCATCAAAATTCTCAGGAGACAACCAATTCTCAAATCGTTTCTTAAGTACCGGCCACTCACTGTCAATAATCGAGAACCAGTCCGTATCACGGCTACGTCCCTTATAGATAGCATGGTTACGAAAACGCCCCTCATAGGTGAACCCTAAACGCATGGCTGCATTGGCAGAAGGGCGGTTGAGACTATCACATTTCCACTCATAACGACGGTAGTTAAGATTTTCAAAGACATATTTCATAAGCAGGTATTGAGCTTCTGTGGCTGCTCGAGTTTTTTGTAAGGCTGGAGCCAAAATCACCCGTCCCATCTCTACACTACGATTTTTGGGTGTAATGGCCATGAGTGAGAAAGTGCCCAGAACCTTTCCTGAAGCCTTGTCTCTGATGGCAAAGAAATAAGGATTCTGGGATTGCTCATAATCCTCCAAACACTGACGTACAGCTTCTTCAGATTCAAAAGGGTCCGCATACATATAGGTCCAATCCGAAAGAATCTGATTAGTAAAGTAAAAGTCTAAAATGTCCTCATAATGCTCTGCCACTGTCAAATGTTCAACGCTACAATAACGACCTTCTAATAGAGCAACATCTGGCATTTTACCTGGACTGGCATCTGCTAGACTTGGCCCTACTTCTTGTTGGTAGTGATTTAAAGGCATAGGATTCTCCTTTTTCATAAAGAAAAGCCTACACAAAAGTGCAGACTTTAGCTTAATTATTTAGCAACTGGGTATACAGATACTTGTTTTTTGTCGCGACCTTTACGTTCGAAACGTACAACACCTTCAACTTTAGCGAAGAGTGTATCGTCACCACCACGGCCTACGTTTACACCTGGGTAGATGTGTGTACCGCGTTGACGGTAAAGGATTGATCCACCTGATACAGTTTGTCCATCAGCTGCTTTAGCACCAAGACGTTTAGCCTGTGAATCACGACCATTGGAAGTAGAACCCCCACCTTTTTTGTGGGCGAAAAGTTGCAAGTTTTCAAGAGTTTTCAACATAAGATTGTGTCCTTTCTTAGTGATTAGTCGCTAACTTACGCGTTGATAGCGTTGATAACAACTTTTGTATAAGGTTGACGGTGACCTTGTTTACGGTGGCTACCTTTTTTAGGTTTGTATTTGAAAGTAACAACTTTCTTTTGTTTACCTTGTTTTTCGATAGTTCCGACAACAGTAGCTCCCTCAACAACTGGAGTACCTACTACAGTTTTATCACCACCGACAAGAACAACTTCGTTAAAAGTTACTTCTGATCCAGCTTCAGCGTTGATTTTTTCAACGTAGATCGCTTGACCTACTTCAACTTTAACTTGTTTTCCACCAGTTTTGATGATTGCGTATGTGCTCATGATGCACCTCCTATTAAAATTTTTAATGTGTCTGAGGTTTCCCTCTGTGAAGACTCGCCTAGTACTGCGGGGGCAAACCCACTTGTAAACAGTAGTCGTGCGGTTGCACAGGACGTGCATTTAGTCAACGTTACAATTCTATCATTTTTTCCCTCTAATGACAAGAGAAAAAGTTATTTTGATTATTCTTATTCTGCTCATTGAAATTTATCAAAGTAACGATTACCCTAATCAACTCTTATTCCATATTTTCCTAGGAAAGTCTTAGCTAGAGCCCGCTCCAGATCAACTAAGGAAAGGCTCTTATCCGTTGTTAAAATTTGATAGCGTTCACTTCCTTCAAAATAGAAGTGATTCAATGCCTGATAGCCATTTCGTTCATAAAATGCTAAACGTTTTAGACGTTGAGCCCGATTAGAGACTTGCTCCTCATCCATGGGTTCAATCGTAAGCACACACGGTCGTTCTCCTGCTTCTTCCCTAACTTGTGCCAAAATTTGACTACCGTAACCCTGCGACTGTTTACTTTCCTCAACCGCAAGAAAGAGTAGGTAGACCAGGTTATCAGTACAGATTGCATAGGTAAAACCAATAAAAACTCCCTGATCAAAATAAGCCACGAAAGATTGTCCATTTTTCAAATTATTCCAAGACAATTGCCAAAGTGGGAGTCTCTCCTCCACAGGAAAAGCCGCTTCATAAAGCGAAGCGACCATCTTGAATGTTGGTGTCAGAGGATAAATGTTACGAACCTCTAGTGTCATTTTCCTAACCAATAACCTTCTTATAATCTTCTGGTGTTGCTACATGAGCGTGCTCACGTTGACGATCAAGCAAGTGACTAAGGAAGTCACGGTTGCCCAAGGCTTCTTTAAGGGTTTGCTTAAATTGCCCAGCATTCATTGGTGAGAAGATATTGCTTGGTGCAGTATAATCTGGACCATGGCTTGTGTTCGTGAAAGCCAGGATAAGCAGGTTATTTTCAAAGGCAGCACGTGTCGCTGACAGGATTTCATTTTGGTGGTTAATATCTAAATAGAAATCAGCCTCTTGATAGAGACGCTTAACCTGCTCTGTCGTAATATTAGGGTAAAGGCTAACATTACTATATTTAGCTAAATCCATCAAACGACTTGACATTTCAGTGATTGCCCCAATATGGTAGTGCATGGTAGGCACTTCACTAACAATGCTTTCCAAGTGTTCAATCTGATCTGAGTTGGTCAAGATAAGCGCTTGATTTTGGAAGTTGTTCTGGCGGGCAAATGGATACATGAATCCGAGAAAGGCCACGCGAGAAGCCTGCTCTGGACTAACCAACTTTAGAAGATTCGTATATGCTGTGTATTCTTGCACTACAATCTTAGTTTGACGGTGATTGCTATCAAGAAGGAGGCGCATATTCCCAGGGACTGAATCAGTGATGGGCTCTTGCCAGAAGAGAACATCTTGACCAGAATTCGGAAGATTCATAGCTGTCAAGAAAGGCGTTGACAAGGAGTTATAAAGGATACGTCGCAAATCATAACCAGCTTCTTTAAGATAAAAGACTACAAACTCCGATTTGTTTTTGAAAATGTAGACCTTATCTTTCCAATTCAAGATAACGTCTTTAGTCAAATGGTTAATGACGATAACTTCTTTGTTATCTGGAGTGAAATAACTAGTAATGGTCGCTTCTTGCTTAACATTGTAAGTTGTTTGTGAGAAACGGTACCCCTTATTATTGTAGCGATCAGTCACACGCAGGCGACCTGACTCATCATACCAATCCACAGCTTTAACTAGACGCTGATGAGCAGGATGCGCATAGTGAATATGACCACGTTTCTTATCAAAACGGAAGATTTCCGCGTTGCTATTTGTTCCTAAAATTTCCCAGTAGTCAGGCACAGGAACCTGATTAAAGTAAAGTGCAGAACCTTGAACCTTGTCAAAACCAGTGAAATAAAGGTAAGGTGAGGTCACATCACTAGGCAGAAAGCCATCATCTGAAAGACAAACTGTTGTATTTACATAGCCAGCGACAATCAGCGAGTAATGGAGATCCCAACTACCTTGACTATAGTTCTCAAATAAATTAATCATGATTAGTCATCTCCTTTACTAAGTTAAGCCACTTCTGCTCGATTTCCTCTGTCAAAAAGCCTTTGGCGATATCATAAGAGACTTGATGAACATGATCTAAATCTGAACGATTGAAGAAAGCTACAATTTTCTCTGCCAAGGCAGCCACAATAGCAAGCTCGTCATCTTTTTCAAATCGAGGGATTAAGTAACCATTTTCATTATCCTTGATAAAAGTTTGGTTCCCATAACGGACATCAAAACCAATCATACCAAGGCCCGATCCAACAGCTTCTAGAAGTGTCAAGCCAAAACCTTCACTCTTAGAACCTGATAGGTAAAGTTCGTAATCCTTGTAGACTTCTGTTAAATCTTGGTGACCTTTGAGATGGATGTAATCCTGAGCTTGATTCTCCTCGATAATTGCCTTAAGCTTGGCTTCTTCAGCACCTGTACCAAAGATATCAAAATTCACTTGTGGCAGACTTTCTTTAGCCTTAATAACGGCCTTAGCCAACCAATCCACGTGCTTTTCATTGGCCAAACGAGAAGCTGTGATAATTGAGAATGGTTTACGCTCTCCTTCAGGCTCTCTTAGTTTATCCACACTTCCCACAGGAATCGTTACGATATTAGGTCTAAATGGTGTATATTTGTTGAACTGGTCTAGCATAATGCTGCGTTGACGTTCTGTCGCTGTGATGAAGAAATCAACCTTATCTGCATTGCTGAATTGGTACTCATAGAAGTTATTCCAAAGAATAGTCTTGTCTGTCACAGCATTTTCACTAAAGTGCTCTGCATGGACCACAACCCCAAGCTTAGCAGGTTTGGTATTGCGGAAAACAGCCTGCCCTGTGCCAGTTGCACGGTCCAAGATAACGATATCCTGGTCAGTTAGACCAAGTTGTGACATAAAGTAGGCGATAAATTCATGTTTAGATGACAAAATCTTATCTGGGAAACGGAAGACACTATCCTTACCATCAACAATTTCATCATAGGCAACACTACCATCCTCATTGAAGAAACGACGTTGATAGAGGTGGGCCTTATTATCTACCGGTGTATAATACTCCGTGAACATCTTAGTGTAAGAGTAAAAGTCTTTACGAATTAAGCAACCACGCGATACTTTTTCCACACGGTGAACGATATCTTCACCCTCTTTACGCAAGTAGGCTGCATAAAAAATATCTTCCTTGGCACAAAAGAGCTTAACCACCTTGCCATTAATCTCACGACGCGTGATGTCATAAGGGATTTCCTTTTCCAAATCCTTGACAGTATAGGTCGTTGGAGCAATTTTCAGGTCTGTAAAATAGCTGTATAGCCAGATGACGTCTTCATCTTCAAACCCCATGTTACGGGTCAAATCTGAAAGATTGTCCTGCAGGAACATATCCATAAAGACAAATTTGGCCTTAATACCTGTGTTTTTGAAAATTGTAGAACGATAGGCCTGGGCGTACTCAACACCACTTGATGCCCAACCGATTCCTAAATTGATGTTATAAACAGTCATGTATTTTCCTTTCTGGGTAAAAGTTCAACATCGACATTTCTTTTTGGACATACCTAACTCTAGTAGCACCTAAATACTACTATGTTAGTACTATATCCTCCTAGACTAGAGCAAGTCTTCAATAAGTGTATCCACTTCGTCTTGCGCTTCTTCAATAGGTGTGATTTCAGTCACCATGATTCCCGCAACCGCACGTTCAACCAAGGCTTCAACATCCATACGACGTTCATATTGTTCAACGTTTTTGATTTTTGGATTAGTCTTTGGACGGTCAGGTGCAAAGATAGTACAGCAATCCTCAAAAGGTTGGATGGAAATGTCAAAGGTATCAATTTTTTGTGCCAAATCAATGATTTCCAACTTGTCCATAGTGACAACCGGACGAATCACTGGCGTACATGTAACAGCATTAATCGCCTGCATAGACTCCATAGTCTGACTAGCAACCTGACCAAGACTCTCACCATTGATAATCACGAGACCTCGACGTTCTTCTCGAATGCGGTCAGTAATACGCATCATAAAACGACGCGTCAAGGTCATCAAATAAGCCTCAGGCGCTTTTTCTTTGATTTCCTCTTGGATTTCAGTAAATGGTACTTCGATGAACTGGATATTACCACCAAACTTGGTCAACTTACGGGTCAAGTCTTGAGCCTTTTTCAGTGCACCAGGACTGGTATAAGGAGGGCTTGCAAAGTGGACAGCTTCAATATCCACACCACGTTTAAGGGCAAGATAACCTGCCACTGGCGAATCAATCCCACCTGAAAGCATGAGCATTCCTTTACCGGCAGTCCCTACAGGTAGTCCACCTGCTCCTTTGATTTCCTCGTGAGAAATATAAGCCGCCTCGGCACGAATTTCTACCTTAAGGTTGACATCTGGGCCCTTCATCTGAGCCTTAATGTCAGGCAATACATCAAAAACTGCATTTCCTAGAGTAAGATTGAGCTCACGACTGTCGAGAACGAAGTCATGGTCACTACGTTTAGCAGTCACTTTAAAGGTAAGACCGTCACGATAGAGCCCAGTCATAATGTCTTGAACAGCCTTTTTCAAGACATCGACATCTTTTTCAAACTTGTAAACAGGACTAAAGGCTTGAATACCAAAAATTTGCTTCAAAGACTCTGCTACTGGCTCATAGTCTGTACCGTTGAGGTAGATGTGACCACGGTCTCGGTCAAAAGTCACTTTAACATCTGGATAGATGGATAGAACATCCTTGATGTTATTTCTAAGTTTATTGATAAAGCGCATACGGTTTTTGCCCTTGGTAGACAATTCACCATAGCGAACCATAATTTCTGAATATGTTAGTGTCATTCCTTTTCCTTTTAAATTTGAATTTAGTTTTATTGTTTAATTGCTTAAATCTTGCTATCTCACTTTTTGTGTCTTGGCGTAGACCTGCTTGAAAATCGTGAGAAACTGTTCTACCTGTCCCATATCATTGTCATCATCAAGACTGATACGTACAGCCGTTTGAGCTAATTTAGTCGGAACACCCATAGAAATGAGAGTCCCTGCTGGTTTTCCCGCCTTAGATGAACATGCAGATGTCGTTGAAATATAGATTTGATGCTCTTCAAAAGCATGGACAATAACTTCACCACGAACACCCTTGATTCCAAAGGTCAAAATATTGGGCGCAAAGTCTTCACCCTCACCTGAGAAAATAGTAATGTCCTCATACTTAGCCAATTCGTCAAAGATAATTTTTTTCATCTTGGCAATTTTCGGAAGAGAAAACGCCTCTTTGTCAGTAACTAAGCGCAAGGCCTTAGCCATACTCGCAATGCCAGCAACATTCTCAGTCGTTGAACGAAAGTCTTTTTCTTGACCACCACCTGTTAAGAGCGGCGTAATCTTTTTCCCTGCCTTTTTGTAGACAAAACCGACACCTCGAACAGCATGGAACTTGTGACCAGAAAAAGTTGCAAAGTCAACACGGTCTGTTAAATAAGCTGATACAGGAATCTTCCCAATGGCCTGAACAGCATCCACATGGAAAGATATCGTCGGCTCATCAGCCAATATATCCGAGATAGCTTGAATAGGTTGGATTGATCCGATTTCGTTATTAACGGCCATAACCGAAACCAAGATCGTGTCGGGGCGTAATAATCCAGCAAGAGCTTCAACATCCACAAATCCTTGCTCATTAACTGGTGCATAGGACACTTCGAAACCATGCTCTGAAAGCCATTTAGCAGACTCTTTTACCGCAGGGTGCTCAATATCAGAAACAATGATGTGTTTGCCATAAGGTTCTTTTTCAAAAGCCACTCCTTTAATGACCCAGTTGTCACCTTCGGTTCCTCCAGACGTAAAGAAAATCTCATCGGCTGATTTTCCAATGAGGTCCGCAACTTGCTTACGAGAAGCCTCCAAAATACGTGTCGCAGATGTTCCTAATTGGTGCAGGCTGGATGGGTTCCCAAAAATTTTAGTAGCCACTTCTTGATAGGTTCTAAGTGCCTCTGGATAAGGCACCGTAGTGGCTGAATTATCAAAATAAATCATGATTTTTCCTCGATTTTTATTTACTATTTATTATAGCATAATTTTTTTAGCAATTTTTGCGAGAAAATCATATAATAGAAAGTACGAAATATTTTTAAGGAGAGCATCATGTCTGAAAATTACTCACGCCGTAATCATTCATCAAAAGAAGAAAAAAAATCTGCCCCAAAGGTGACTGAACACGTTACAAAAGGCTTCACTGCCTTCCAAAAAGTCCTTACTGCCGTCGGGACAATTTTGTCAATCATCGTGGCTTCAATCACCATCATGAATTTCACAGCCTCTAAAAATAAGGACACTTCTGATTCATCAGCCAATCAATCAACTGTAGTCATCAAAGAAGGTAATAATAAGACTCAAGAATCAAGCGCCGCTTCATCTAGTTATGGCAATGCGACTGATTCAGAAACACAAACAAGTAGCCAAGCAGGAACTAACACCTATTCGTCATCTGCAGACACAACAACTGGTGGCAATACGACTACCTCTTCATCAGTAGCTACTGCAGACACAACATCTGGCAATGCGACTACTGGTGGTGCAACAACTGGTGACGCCGCTTCTAACTAAGACATGTAAAAGGCTAGGAAAACCTGCCTTTTTTCTATAATCCTATGAACTATACAGAAACTCTAAATTTTATCCATTCTTTCAAGGGCAATGGCCGTCGCCCTCAACTCGAACGTATGCGTTGGCTTTTGAAGCAAGCCGGAAACCCTCAGACTCACTTTCCAACGGTGCATATTGTCGGGACCAACGGTAAGGGATCAACAACAAGCTACCTACAAAATATCCTAACAAAGTCAGGCTATCAGGTCGGGACCTTTACCTCACCTTATATTACTCGTTTCAACGAACGTATTAGTATAAACGGCACAGAAATCCCTGATAAGGATTTGATTAGCCTTGTCGAGAAAGCTCAGGTTCTTCTTGATGATTTAGAAGAGCACACTGCTTTTGACCGACCAACGGAATTCGAGTTGGTCACCTTACTCATGTTCCTCTACTTCGACCTTAAACAGGTTGATATGGCTATCATTGAAGCAGGTATTGGTGGACGCCTTGATTCGACCAATGTCCTTTCGCCAGAGCTTGTCATCTGTACTTCAATTGGCTTTGACCACACTGAAACCTTGGGCAATAGCCTTTTGGACATCTCCAATCATAAAGCAGGCGTCATGCGAGAAAACACACCTATCTTACTTGGTCGTGTCTCTGCAGAAGTTGAACATTTTTTCAACCAAAAATCACATGACCTACAAGCTCCTTTAGCCATCATTGATAGGGAAATTCAGCTGCTTCCGAAAGACAATCAAACGATCCAAGTTTCTTATGACCATTGGGAAAGTCCAGATCTTAAGCTACCAATGCTAGGACGACATCAAGAAAACAATGCTGGGTTAGCTGTCACTGCTGCCCATCTCTTGACTCCAACATTTCCTAAGATTACTGCTAAGAGCATTCAAGAGGGAATTGAAGAGACGCATTGGCCTGGTCGTAGTGAGTGGATAGGGAACAATATATACCTAGATGGCGCTCATAACCCTCAAGGAATTGCTAGCTTAAAACAGGTACTAAAAGATAACTTTGCCAATCGTAAAATCCACATCCTCTTTGCAGGACTTAGACGAAAACCTTTAGCAAACTTACTAGGAGAACTGAAAGAGTATGACATAACGGTAACCAGCTTTGACTTTTTTGAAGCACTGCCCTTGGATGACTATCCCCAAGACTTCAAATGTGCGGCCGACTATAGAGAATGGCTAGCACAAGCTGAATCAGCAGATTCTGATGACCTATTTGTTGTCACAGGATCCCTTTACTTTATCTCAGAAGTAAGAAACTACTTATTAAACGAAAGAAAGGCCTAAAGGTCTTTTTTATTGAGACAATACACAGTTACACACAAAATATAGGTTGTTATTTGAACATAAAGAAAAGTCTATCTATGTTTGCTAGACAGACTTCACCTTTTTACCTCATCGTTACAAATTCTTCTGAACCGGTTGGATGAATGGCAACCGTATTATCAAAATCAGCCTTAGTTGCTCCCATCTTAATAGCCACAGAGAAGCCTTGAATCATCTCATCGACACCGTAGCCAATGCCATGAAGACCGATGATTTTTTCATCCTCACCAAGTGTTACTAATTTCATAGTTGACGGCTGACGATTGTTTGCAAGAGCTGTATACATTGGAGTGAAACTAGATTTATAGACCTTGATATTCTCCGCACCATATTTAGCAATTGCTTTTTCCTCAGTCAAACCAACAGAACCAATGACTGGGTGGCTAAAGACCACAGTAGCTACATCAGTGTAATCAAGCTTAGCATCAGCTTTATTGTTGAAGAGTCGCTCTGACAATTGACGTCCCGCCTTGATTGCAACTGGCGTCAAATCTAGTTTACCAGTCACATCACCAAGGGCGTAGATACCAGGAACTGATGTATTTTCAAAGGCGTCTGAATAAATGTTACCTCGCTCAGTCAACTCAACGCCCGTCTTTTCAAGACCAAAGCCAGAGGTATTGGCTGCACGACCAATAGCCCAAATGAGACAATCAACAGTGATCGTTTCTCCATTGCCAAAGCTAATGGTCAAAGAATCGTCAGCATTTTTCACTACTTCTGTAGCATTAGCATGCGTGTGAAGGGTCGGACCTGATTTAGCCATCTCATCGACTAAGACATCGATAATATCCTTGTCAAAGGTACGTAATGGGCGATCCTTACGAACAAAGAGATGCGTGTCACTACCAAGAGCATTGAGAACACCAGCAACCTCAACGGCGATATAGCCAGCACCGATAACAGCTGTACGTTTTGGTACCTCATCTAACTCAAAGAAACCATCTGAAGTAATCCCATATTCACTACCTGGAATATTTGGATAAAGAGCATGACCACCTGTTGCAATAAGGATATGGGGTGCTGTATAAAGCTCCCCCGCTACTTCAACCGTATGAGGATCAACAAATCTTGCATACTCGTAGACACGTTCAACGCCATTGCTATCAAAACCACGCTCATAAGAGCCATGGATACGGTCGATATAAGCCTGACGATTGGCCTTAAGCCTTGCAAAATCAAACTTATTAACCGTCACATCAAAACCATACTCGCCTGCATAACGGTGAAGGGTCTCAGCAACCTGAGCACCATACCACATGACCTTTTTAGGTACACAGCCCACATTGACACAGGTACCGCCGACCTCTTTTCCTTCAAAGAGAATGACCTTAGCGCCGTGCATAGCAGCACGATTAGCACTGGCAATCCCACCAGAACCACCACCAATAACAATATAATCGTATTCTTTTACCATATTTTACCTCTTATGTTTCTTTATACAGCGTATTAGCTACTAGATAAGCCATTTCTGCCTATACTTTATCATAAAATAGATACCCTGACAAAAATCTGCTACGACACAAAAAAACAACCCCGTACTCAACGAGATTGTTTAATCATATCTTATTTATCAAGTGGTTTGCGGAGGAATCCGAAAAGGATACCTGATACCACAGCACCAATCAAGATGAAGAGAAGGTAGAGAAGGGCATTTGATGTGAGGGCGATAACGAAGATACCTCCGTGTGGTGCCATCAATTTGATTCCTGCCATACCTACAAGAGCACCTGTAAGAGCTGAACCAACGATAAAGCTTGGGATAGCGCGTGCTGGGTCAGCCGCACCAAATGGAATTGCACCTTCAGTGATGAATGAGAGTCCCATAACAATGTTTGTCAAACCAGAGTTGCGTTCTTCTTCAGTAAATTTATCTTTAAACAAGAGTGTTGCTACAAAGACTGCCAATGGAGGAACCATACCAGCCGCCATAACTGCTGCCATAACAACTGAACCACCTGAAGTTACTGTTGCTGCAAGAGTACCTGTACCAAAGACATAAGCAGCTTTGTTGACTGGTCCACCCATATCCACTGCCATCATACCACCGACAAGGAGACCAAGGAGCACTGCTGAGCTACCTGACAAGCTTGACAAGAAGTTATTAAGACCAGTATTGATTGCTGCCATTGGAATATTGACTGCCAACATCAAGAAACCTGTAGCAAATACACCAAGAAGTGGCAAGAGCAAGATAGAGCGGATTCCTTCAAGGGCACGTGGAATACCTGCCAAGAGTTTACGAAGAACGAGGATAACACCACCTGCAAGGAAACCACCAACAAGAGCTCCAAGGAAACCTGAAGATACTCCGGCAAGTGCAAGGGTTGCTTTACCACCTGCACCAAATGGAACTCCGCCAAAGGCTGCACCACTTGAAGCAATAGCACCAGCTACGAAACCTGAAACCAAACCTGGTTTTTCAGCGATAGAATAAGCAATGTAACCTGCAAGTACTGGAAGCATGAAGCCAAATGCCGCACCACCAATTGCTTTGAATTGAGCAGCAATTTCGTGGTAAGAACCAAGTTGTGACAATTGATCTTTAGGAACACCCATGATTTGGTCAAGCAAGAAAGCAAGCGCAATCATGATACCACCACCGATAACGAATGGAAGCATTTGTGATACCCCACTCATCAAGTGTTTATAGAAGGCACCACCGAGGCTCAATTTCTCACTTGATTCTTGAGCAGCTCCAGCATTTTCGGCATGGAAGACTTCAGCCTTACCATCCAAGATATTTTGGATTAATTCTTGAGGTTGACGAATTCCTGCAGCGACTGGTTTAGAAAGCAATTTTTTACCATCAAAACGTGCTGTTTCAACTGCCTTGTCTGCCGCTACGATAACACCTACAGCCTTACTGATTTCTTCAGCAGTCAATGGTGTTCCGACACCTGAAGCACCGTTAGTTTCAACACGAACATTGACTCCCATTTCTTCACCTGTTTTAATCAGTGATTCTTCAGCCATGTAAGTGTGAGCAATACCAGTTGTACAAGCTGTTACAGCCACGATAAGTGGTTTATCGCTTGAAGCTGCTTCTTTAACAGCTTGTGCTTTCTTAGCTTCCTCAGCTTGTGCTTCTTCTTCGCCAGTATTAAAAGCAGCAATCACTTCATCTGGAGAAGCCACCTTACGCAAACGATCTGCAAAACCATCTTGCATGAGGTATTTTGACAATTCAGCAAGAGCTGCCAAGTGAGTGTCATTTGCTCCCTCTGGAGCAGCAATCATAAAGAAGAGGTCTGTAGGTTGACCATCAAGTGATTCGTAATCCACACCTTTATTAGATTTAGCAAAAAGTACTGTTGCTTCTTTTACTGCAGCATTTTTACTGTGTGGCATAGCGATTCCATCACCCAAACCAGTTGATGTTTGTGCTTCACGAGCCATAATACCTGCTTTGAAAACATCAAAGTCGGTCACAACACCATTGTCAACCAGGCTGTTAATCATTTCATCGATAGCAGCTTCTTTTGTAGTTGCTTGAAGGTCAAGCAACATGACTTTTTTGTTCAGTAAGTCCTGAATTTTCATAGTTTTTCTACCTCTACTTTATTGTATGTTTCTTTAATAAATTCAATTGTCGCTAAGTCATCTGAGAAAGCTGTAGATGTTCCACACGCCACTCCCCACTTGAGAGCCTCAATCGGATTATCCGATTTAACAAACTCACCAGTGAAACCAGCAACCATTGAGTCACCTGCACCAACAGAGTTCTTCACTGTTCCCTTAATTGGTTTAGCAAAGTATGCAGCCTCTGGTGTGACAAGCAGAGCTCCATCACCTGCCATTGAAATGATAACGTTTTGTGCCCCCTTAGCAAGGATTTCACGCGCATATTTTTCAACATCAGCCAAACCATTAAGTTTAACATTGAAAATGGCTTCAAGTTCATGGTTATTTGGCTTAACCAAGAGCGGTTGGTAAGCCAATGAATCAAGCAAGGTTTGTCCTTCAAAGTCACAAACCACTTGTGCCCCAGTTTCACGAACCAGTGGAATCAATTTGTTATAGACCTTGTTTCCAAGATTGCTTGGTGCAGATCCAGCAAAAACAACCACATCGTCAGCACTTACACTTGAAAGGATAGCTTCAAGCTCAGCTAACTGATAATCATTGATGACAGGTCCAGTACCGTTAATTTCAGTTTCTTGGTCAGCCTTGATTTTAACATTGATACGTGTATCTTGGTCGACAGCTACAAACTTAGTTTTAATACCTTCAGCATCCAAACCGTCTGTAACAAAACGTCCCGTAAAACCACCGATGAAGCCCGTAGCAGTATTGTCAATTCCTAAACGTTGCAGAATACGACTGACATTAATACCCTTACCGCCAGCGAATTTATCATCACTCTCCATACGGTTAACTTCACCAATCTCTACCTTGTCGATACGAACAATGAAGTCGATTGATGGGTTTAGCGTTACAGTATAAATCATACTTCAATAACCCTCGTTTTCTCTTTTAATTCTTTAAGGAGCCCTTCTTCCGAAGCATTTGTGATTATGGTTACTTTCTCAACCTCGGCTACCTTAGCATAGGTAACCTGACCAAGTTTAGAGGCATCAGCTAGAACATAGGCTTTTTGCGCATTAGCTATCACTGTTCGTTTAATGACCGCCTCTTCCATATCTGGCGTTGTGAAATAATTAGCATCAACACCATTAGCACCAATGAACGCACAATCAAAATTCAATTGTCTGATTTGCTCTTGAGCAGTACTTCCAATAGAAGCATCTGTTGAATGTTTAACCTTTCCTCCAACAATCCTAGTGCTAACACCAAGATCTACCAGCTTAACCGCATGATGGATAGAATTAGTCACAACAGTTACCTGACGATTAGCCAAATGTGGAATCAAAAGTTCATTTGTTGTACTAGCCTCAAGAAAGACGACATCACCTTCCTTAATCAAATCGGCAGCATAGCCAGCTAATTGAGCCTTTTCTTGAACGTTTCTGATAGCTTTTTGGCTATTGGCAATTTCTTCCTTTAGACCATGAATACTTTCAGCACCACCATGAACACGTTTAAGTTGGCCATCTGCCGCTAACTCATCCAAGTCACGACGAATCGTCGACTCGGAAGTATCACTTAACAAAACAGTTAGGTTTTCCAAAGTGACAAAACCATCTTGTTTCAACTGAGACAAGATAATCTGCTTACGTTCAGACTTTAGCATAATCTCTCCTTCTGTAATCGTTTACAAAATCTATTATACTAAATTTTTAATAACTGTCAACTAGAAACAGTCAAAAAAAATCAAAATATTTCATTATAAAATACTTATCTACCAAAATGACGCAATTTGATAAGAAAGTTCTTACATTTTCAAAAAGAATACCCCTTTCAGTATGAAGGGCAAAATAAAAAAGCCTTTCGGCTCTCTTATCTTATTTGGCATAGTCAACCGCACGGAATTCACGAATGACTGTAACCTTAATATTTCCTGGGTAATCCAAATTCTTCTCAATTTGTTCACGTACCTTGTGAGACAAGATCGTAACTTCATCATCCGAGATTTTGTTTGGATGAACCATAATACGAATTTCACGACCAGCTTGAAGGGCGAAGCTTGTTTGAACACCGTCAAAGCTTGATGCAATTTCTTCCAAATCACGAAGGCGTTTGACATAATTCTCAACAGATTCATTACGAGCCCCTGGACGAGCCGAACTCAAAGCATCTGCTGCAGCTACAATAACTGCAATAACGCTCTCAGGTTCTACATCACCATGGTGGCTGGCAATGGCATTGACCACAACTGGATGTTCTTTGTACTTACGTGCAAACTCTGCACCAATCTCTACGTGGCTACCTTCGACTTCTTTGTCAATGGCTTTCCCCATATCGTGAAGGAATCCAGCACGACGAGCAAGGGCAACATTTTCACCCAATTCACCAGCCATGATACCTGCTAATTTACCAACTTCAACTGAGTGACGAAGGACGTTTTGACCATACGACGTACGGAACTGCAAGCGTCCCATAATCTTAATCAAATCAGGATGAAGATTCATAGCGCCAATTTCGTAGGCTGCCTCTTCACCATATTCACGGATACGGTTATCCATTTCCTGACGGCTCTTCTCAACCAACTCTTCAATACGAGCCGGATGGATACGACCATCCTTAATCAAGGCCTCGAGAGTCATACGTGCAATTTCACGACGAACTGGATCAAAACCAGAAAGGACAACCACTTCTGGAGTGTCGTCAATGATAACGTCAATACCTGTTAAACTTTCAAGCGTACGGATATTACGCCCCTCACGTCCAATGATACGACCTTTCATATTGTCATCTGGAAGGTGAACAGTGGTTACTGTTTGTTCAGTAACATAATCTCCAGCTAAGCGTTGCATAGCTTGCGCCAACAAATTTTTGGCCTTCTTATCAACAGTATCTTTAACCTGTGCTTCTGCATCTTTGATACGTGTTGCAATCTCATGAGTCAGATTATTCTCAGTCTCCGTTAAGATTACCTCACGCGCCTCTGCAATGGTCATCTGACCAACACGTTCAAGTTCAGCTTGCTTCTCAGCCTCCAACTGAGTCACATTCTCTTCACGCTCATTAAGATGTTTAGATTTGTCAGCAAGACTCTGCTCTTTCTTCTCGAGGGCAAGTTCTTTACTTGATAGATTTTCATCCTTACGGTCAAGGCTGGTTGCACGTTCTGTTAAACGATTCTCCATTTGTTTAAGCTCTTGACGTTCAGATTTGAATTCTTTTTCAATATCTTCTCGATATTTTCTAGCTTCCTCTTTTGCTTCTAACAAGAACTCTTTACGTTGAGCTTTACTTTCGCGTTCAGCAGTCACACGCAGATGATCTGCATCATGTTCCGCCTGACTGCGAAGGTTCACAGCGTCTTGTTCTGCCTTTAGCAAGGTAGTTTCTGCTTGTTCCTTAGCTTTGCTAAGTTTAATAGAAATTGCTAAATATCCAACGACTAAACCAATGAGTGCAAAGACAACTAAAATTATCATGTTTATCATGTCTTTACCTCAACTTTTCTAAGGTTTCCATAAAGAAAACCGTCTTCTAGTGTATCATATTTGCAGCTATTTCTCAAATATATACTGGAACTTTAAGTTGATTTTATGGTATGATAACTCTATTAGAATAGGGAGGTATTACCATGCCAAAAGACGTTACTGTTGAAAGTTTTGAACTTGATCACACTATTGTAAAAGCACCTTATGTCCGTCTTATTTCAGAGGAAGTTGGACCTAAAGGAGATATCATCACAAACTTTGATATCCGTTTGATTCAACCTAATGAAAACAGTATTGATACAGGTGGTCTTCATACTATCGAACACCTACTCGCTAAACTGATCCGTCAACGTATCGATGGCCTTATTGATTGCTCACCTTTTGGTTGCCGTACAGGTTTCCATATGATTATGTGGGGTAAACAAGATCCTACAGAAATTGCCAAAGTTATCAAATCTAGTCTTGAAGCTATTGCTAACGAGATTACATGGGAAGATGTTCCAGGGACTACCATTGAATCTTGTGGTAACTACAAGGATCACAGTCTTCATTCAGCTAAGGAATGGGCTAAACTTATCCTTGAACAAGGTATCTCAGACCAAGCCTTCGAACGCCACACCGTTTAAAAAACATTGGGGTATATCCCAATGTTTTTTAATATTTTCTAAAACGTTGATAACGCGCTTCAAGTAAGTCTTCTGTTGATAATTGGCTTAATTCTGCCAACTCATCTACAATTGCTGTCTTAATTGCTTCAATAATTTCACTTGTAAAGTAACCACGTTCTGGGATAACCTTATCAACGATTCCCATGTTAAGCAACTCGCCTGATGTAATCTTCATCAACTCTGCCGCCTCTTCTGAACGTGAGCCGTCTTTCCAGAGGATAGTTGCAAATCCTTCAGGACTCAAGATAGAATAGATGGTATTTTCAAGCATCCAAACCTTATCGGCTACTGCCAAGGCAAGAGCTCCTCCCGAACCACCTTCACCAATGATAATGGCAATAATTGGCACCTTAAGGTCGCTCATTTCCATAAGGTTACGAGCAATAGCTTCACCTTGTCCACGTTCCTCTGCCCCAACACCAGGATAAGCACCTGCAGTATTGATAAAGGTAACGACTGGACGACCAAACTTTTCAGCCTGTTTCATGAGGCGAAGAGCCTTCCGATAACCCTCTGGATGAGGTTGCCCAAAGTTACGATTGAGATTATCTTGTAGGTTTTTACCTTTTTGGATACCCACTACTGTAACGGCTTGGCCATTTAAGCGACCAATACCACCGATAACGGCACCATCATCACGGAAATTACGGTCACCATGAAGTTCGATGAAATCATCAAAGATTCCTTGGGCAAAGTCCAAAGCAGTTAAACGGCCTTGATCACGCGCTTCTTTTAAAATACGTGCTACGTCGCTCATTGAACACCTCCATGGAATGATAAGAGTGTGGCAATGGTATCAGCCAACTCTGTACGTTTAACAATGGCATCAACAAAACCATGTTCTTGAAGGAACTCAGCCTTTTGAAAATCATCTGGCAAAGTTTCGCGAACTGTGTTTTCAATGACACGACGACCTGCAAAACCAATCAAGGTTTGTGGCTCAGCTAAGATGATATCACCTTCCATGGCGAAACTTGCTGTAACCCCACCAGTTGTTGGATCTGTCAATACAGTCAAATACAACAAGCCTGCATTCGAATGACGTTTTACAGCAGCTGAAATCTTAGCCATTTGCATCAAACTCATGATTCCTTCTTGCATACGGGCCCCACCAGATGCTGTAAAAATAACAACTGGAAGTTTTTCCTCAATCGCATGTTCAAAGAGTTTAGTGATTTTCTCACCAACAACAGTCCCCATTGAAGCCATGATAAAGTTAGAATCCATAATGGCCAAGGCTGTTTTTTGCCCCTTGATAGTTGCAACACCAGTCACAACAGCCTCATCAAGACCAGTTTTTTCCTTAGTCGCTGCTAGTTTCTCCATATAACCTGGAAAATTCAATGGATTTTCAGTTTTAATGCCTGTAAACAGTTCTTGGAAAGATCCCTCATCAACTGTTAAATCGAGACGTTCTTTAGCGGAAATACGGAAGGTATAAGAACAATTTGGACAAATTTTAGCTTGTCCCAAGTCCTTTTGATAAATAGCTTGTTTACAACCAGGACATTTTGCAAAAAGTTCATCTGGAACTTCTGGCACTTGGTGATCAATCCCATTACGTACAGAACGGTTAGGATTGATACGGATATACTTTTCTTTTCGATCAAATAATCCCATAAACTCTATTCCTCACGATTCTGATAAGCTGGTAGGAAGGTCTCCATCAAGAAGGAAGTGTCATAATCCCCAGCGATAACGCTACGATCTGAAATCAAATCCAACTGGAAGTCAGCATTTGTCACAACTCCATCGATTTCAAGCTCGTAAAGAGCACGTTGCATCTTCATGAGTGCCTCAAATCGATTTTCTCCATGAACAATGATTTTGGCAATCATTGAATCATAGTAAGGTGGAATAGTATAGCCAGGATAGACTGCACTGTCTACACGGAGACCAACACCTCCACTAGGTAGGTAGAGATTACTAATTTTCCCTGGACTAGGTGCAAAGTTGAACTTAGGATTTTCTGCATTGATACGACACTCAATAGCATGTCCCTTGATTTCAATATCATCTTGGGTCACAGAGAGTTTTTCACCTGCGGCAATACGGATTTGTTCTTTAACAATATCCACACCACTTACAAATTCTGTAACTGGGTGCTCAACTTGAACACGGGTGTTCATTTCCATAAAGTAGAACTGACCTGTTTTCTCATCAAGAAGGAACTCGATAGTACCCGCATTTTCATAATTAACAGCCTTAGCGGCACGGACAGCCGCTGAACCAATTTCGTGACGAAGTGTCTTACCAATAGCAACTGACGGCGATTCTTCCAAAACCTTTTGGTTATTACGTTGAAGAGAGCAATCACGCTCACCTAGGTGAACAATATTACCATAGCTATCTCCCAAAATTTGAACCTCGATATGACGAGCTGGGTAAATAACTTTTTCAATATACATCGCCCCATTACCAAAGGCTGCTTTAGCTTCTTGTGACGCAGATTCGAAGGCAGGAGCTAACTCTTCTTCAGTGTTAACCTTACGAATCCCCTTACCGCCACCACCAGCAGAAGCCTTAAGCATTACTGGGTAACCAAGACGGTTGGCAACCTCTAAAGCCTCCTCAGCTGTAAAGACTTCACCATCTGATCCAGGAATAACAGGGACATCAGCCTTAATCATCTCAGCACGGGCATTGATTTTATCACCCATTTTGTCCATGACTTCTCCTGAAGGACCAATAAATTTGATGTTCATTTCTTCACAGAGAGTAGAAAATTTAGAGTTTTCACTCAAAAATCCAAATCCTGGGTGAATGGCTTGTGCTCCAGTAACAATTGCTGCAGACAAGACACGGTTCATATTCAAATAAGAATCTGTCGATTTTGCTGGTCCAATACAAATAGCTTCATCAGCGAGCATAGTATGGAGAGAATCCTTATCAGCCTCAGAATAAATAGCAACCGTTTGGATTCCCAATTCACGCGCCGCACGGATAATACGAACTGCAATTTCACCACGATTGGCAATCAATAATTTTTTAAACATAAAACAAGATAACATCAGCCATCCTAAGATAGTCTGTGTTGATTTCCTTTCTATGTGATAGACCAATGTCTAAAGAAAAATCCTTTCCGACTGTCGCCAGAAGGATTTTCACAAAACATTAGCTTCCAATAGCAAAAGTCAAGGTACCTGATGCAGCAAGTTTTCCATCGACTTCAGCCTTAGCTTCGACAACAGCAATTGTTCCACGACGTTTAACAAACTTAGCTGTCATAACAAGTTGATCCCCAGGAACTACTTGTTTCTTAAATTTAACCTTATCCATACCTGCATAAAAGACTAATTTGCCCTTATTTTCAGGTTTAGACAATTCGAGAACACCAGCAGTTTGCGCAAGAGCTTCCATGATAAGAACACCTGGCATAACTGGGTATTGAGGAAAATGTCCATTGAAGAAAGGTTCGTTGATTGTTACATTTTTAATAGCTGTAATTTCATCCTCTGAAACCTCTAGCACACGATCAACCAAAAGCATTGGATAACGGTGTGGTAAAGCCTCACGAATAGCATTAATATCAATTGTCATTTGATGCGTACCAATCCTTTTCCGTAGTCAACAACTTCTTCATTTGCTACCAAGATTTCAGTGATAACACCATCTTTAGGTGCTGGCACTTCATTCATAACCTTCATCGCTTCAACGATAAGAAGAGTTTGACCCTTCTTAACAGTATCACCAACAGAAACAAAGGCTGGTTTTTCAGGTGATGGAGACAAGTAAGCCACACCTACAAGTGGACTTTCAACCACTTCGCCTTCAGCAGCTTGAGCTGGTGCAGGTGCTTCTTCAGCAACTGTTGATGGTGTTTCAACAGCAGGAGCAGCCACTGGTGCCACTGGAGCTTGAGGAGCTGGTGCAACCACTTCAACTGTAGGAGCTACAGCAGGAGCAGCCGCTGGACTTGTTTGATTCTTACTCAAGCTCAATTCTTCACCATTGTTTTTGTATGAAAATTCACGCAAAGTTGATGCATCAAATTGAGCCAACAAATCTTTAATTTCAGAAATATTCATGAATTAGCCCTCCCAACGTTTAAAGGCAAGAACAGCGTTGTGTCCACCAAAACCGAAAGTATTTGAAATTGCATACTCGATATCAGCTTCTTGACCTTCGCCATAAACAACATTGGCTTCGATATAGTCAGACAATTCTTTGGTACCAGCAGTTTTTGGTACATAGCTGTGACGAATAGCTTCGATTGTAGCAATAGCTTCAACTGCACCGGCAGCACCAAGCAAGTGTCCTGTAAATGATTTAGTAGATGAAACTGGAACTTCTTTACCAAGCACAGATACAATGGCACCACTTTCACCTTTTTCATTGGCAGGAGTTGAAGTACCGTGGGCATTGACATAATCAACATCTTCAGGTTTGATACCAGCTTCATTAATAGCCAATTTAATCGCTTTAGCAGCACCAGAACCATCTGGAGTTGGTGTTGTCATGTGGTAAGCATCACAGTTTGAACCGTAACCAACAATCTCAGCTAAGATGTTAGCACCACGTTTTTGAGCGTGTTCCAAACTCTCGATAACAAGAACCCCTGCACCTTCACCCATAACAAAACCATTACGGTCTTTATCAAATGGAATTGATGAACGTTCTGGATCTTCAGTTGTTGAAAGAGCTGTAAGAGCATTGAAACCACCGATACCAATCTTAGTGATTGAAGCTTCAGCACCACCAGCCAAGACAACATCGTGCAAACCGAATTTAATTTCACGGAAAGCTTCACCAATTGCATCATTAGCAGAGGCACAAGCAGTTGTCACTGATTTACATACCCCTTGAGCACCAATCTTAAGTGCAATGTTACCAGCACCCATGTTTGAAAGAGCCTTAGGAATGAACATTGGTTTGATACGTTTCATACCACGTTCGTGCATACGGATGATTTGATCTTCAAGTTCTTGCAAACCACCGATACCAGATGACACGATAACACCAACGCGATCACGATCTACTTCTTCCATGTTAAGTCCTGAATTTTCAAGAGCTTCCATAGCAGCATAAATCGCATAAAGTGAGTAAGTGTCCATACGGTTAGTATCCTTTTTCACAAAATACTTATCGAATGGGAAATCTTGGATTTCACCAGCATTAAAGACTGGGATTTCAGAAGCATCAAACTTAGTAATTGGCTTAATACCAATCTTACCGTCATGAAGACTATTCCAAAATTCTTCTGGTGTATTACCGATTGGTGAGGTTACACCGTAACCTG
>ERZ772962.29-NODE-29-length-88850-cov-14.180483_pt1 | contig 88850 bp, 71 predicted proteins | sample MGYA00580676_ERZ772962 | MGnify/ENA primary metagenome ERZ772962 (study PRJEB29015, sample SAMEA2738049) | human oral metagenome | biome: human oral; feature: human-associated habitat; material: saliva | place: China | collected 2230 ...
CACCCGCCGCATCCTCAGCTTGGTGTAGGAATCCTACTTGAACTGGTCCTTCAGACGGGAGAAGAGACCACCGCGGTGCTTAACCTGCGAACCCTCGGTGAGGGATTCACCGCGCAGGGCGGCGAACTGGCGCAGCAGTTCACGCTGTTCTTCGGTCATGTCGGTGGGGGTGACCACCTGGATACGCACCAGCAGGTCGCCGCGACGCTCGGTGCCGAGCACGGTTGCGCCCAGGCCGTTGAGGGTGATCACGTCACCGCTCTGAGTGCCTGCGGGGATCACAACTTCCTGGTCGCCGTCGAAGGTCTTCAGCGGAATGGTGGTACCCAGTGCCGCCGCAACCATGGGGATGTTCACAGTGGTGACCAGGTTGTCGCCCTCGCGGCTAAAGTACTTGTCGCGCTTGACGTTCAGGTCAATGTACAGGTCGCCGTTGGGGCCACCGTACAGACCAGCCTCGCCCTTGCCGCGCAGGCGGATACGCGCCTGATCGTGCACACCGGCGGGAACGTTGAAGGTCAGCGGCACGTCTTCACGGACGCGACCCTGACCGTGGCATTCAGGGCAGGGGGTCTTGATGACGGTGCCGTAGCCGTGGCAGTCGGGGCATTCAACCTGCTGCATGACGGTACCGAGGATGGACTGCACACGGCGCTGCATGAAACCGTGACCGGAGCAGGTAGTGCAGGTTTCGGGCTGAGTGCCCTCTGCGGTGCCTTCGCCGTTACAGGACTTACAGGTCACGGCGGAGCGACGCTCAATGGTCTTCTCAACACCGAACACGGCGTCCTGCAGGCTGATGGAGACGGTAATCAGGTCGTCCTGGCCCTGACGCATGCGGGATGCGGGGCCGCGGGCACCTGCCGCGCCGCCGGTGAACATGTTCAGCAGGTCCTCAAAACCGCCGAAGCCGCTGAATCCGCCGCCCGGGTAGCCGCCGCCTCCGGGGTAGCCTGCGCGGCCCTGTTCGTCGCCGGTGGTGTCATAGTTGCGGCGCTTTTCGGGGTCGGAGAGCACCTCGTAGGCGAGGGTGACGCGCTTGAACTCTTCGGCTGCGTCCTCGGAGGGGTTCACATCGGGGTGCAGCTGGCGTGCCTTCTTTCGGTACGCCTTCTTGATCTCATCGGGGCTGGCGTCGTTCGATACGCCGAGAGTATCGTAGTGGCTCATGCGTTTCCTTCCTCTCGAGACGATGGCGGTGCTCGATGAGTGCACCGCCAACAATGGTCGTATCAATTCTAGGGGATACTACCCCCGACCCGATACAATGGCTAGGCTGAAAGGGGGTCGCTCCCGCTATCCGCTTAATCTGCTGGGCGCCCGACCCCTGTTTTAGTTCCCCTGCCGGTTCTGTCTCGTTAGTTCCGGCACTGCCACCGCCCTGCTGCCCCTACCGCCCCCAAAGGAGAATACGTTGAGTACCCACCACTCCCCCTACGGCTGGGGTGCCCAGGATCTAAACGCCGCCCGCATGAGCCGCCAGGCGCCGCCCCCGCGTAAGGTACCCCTGCGCCGCGGCCTGCTCATTGAGGATATTAACGGCTGGGTGGGTGAGGTCGTGAAGGCTGAACGCATCGGCGGTGCCCTCTTCTTCGGACTCGAGGACGCGAAGGGCCGCGTGAAGAACTTCCCGCTGGGCTCTGGCTACCTCATTGAGGGTGAGCCCGTTGAGATTGTCGCCCCGGTGACTGCGAAGGAGCCGAAGCGCACGATTTCTCGTTCCGGTTCTATTGCGGTGAAGAACGCCCCGGCTAGGGTGGCGCGCGCCTCCCGCATCTGGGTTGAGGGCCTGCACGACGCCGAGCTGGTGGAGAAGGTCTGGGGCCACGATCTGCGCGTTGAGGGCATTGTCGTGGAGCCGCTGCACGGCGTGGATGATCTTGCCGGCGCTATTCGTGAGTTCGCGCCAGGCCCGGGCCGCCGCCTGGGTATTCTGGTCGACCACCTGATTGAGGGCACGAAGGAGCAGCGCATTGTCGCGGAGGCGCTGGCTGTACCGGGTGCCTCCGGGCACGTGAAGATTGTGGGTCACCCGTTCATTGATATTTGGCAGGCAGTCAAGCCCTCGGTGCTGGGTTTGAAGGCGTGGCCGCAGGTGCCGCGCGGTGAGGATTTCAAGAAGGGCACGCTGCGTCGTCTGGGTCAGCCGCACGAAACGCAGGCGGATGTGGCGCAGGCGTGGAAGCACATCCTCTCCCGCGTTGACTCCTACGCTGACCTGGATCCAACGCTACTCGGCCCGGTGGAATCGCTCATCGATTTTCTGACCGAGCCGGACGCCTAACCCCACCCTAACCGCACCCAAAACCCGTTATTCTGCCCCCGTCTGCGGGCGCAAGTGTGAGTTTGCTCAGAACCTCTCCCGCGAGGGCATTATCCTGTGGGTTTTGCCCGCTCAAGCGGTACAATGGTTGAGCGTGTGGCATTGCCCCTGTGGGTTTTGCCGCAACATCACTACACTCTTAGGTCACCGCCGCTCAAACGATTTGCCTCTTCGGAGGGTATTTCCACCGGCTGAGGTGATCGCCACAAGAAACTTCTATCGAACCAGGATTTTCGTGACTAACGATGTTCGCCCGGCAACCGGGCCTCAGAAAACCCGTAAGATTAGCGTGATTCAGGACCGCAACCGTGCGACTCTCGCTCATTTCGGCGGTATTCTCGGCATCATTCCTTCCGCAGCGGTTTTCTACGTCAGCCGCAATAACGCGCCCTTCGCTGAGCAGGAAGCTCGCGAGGCGATGAACTTCACCCTCCTGCCCTCCATTGCTCTGGTGGTGCTGTGGGTTGTATCGTTCCTGCCCGGCATGGGCAACATTGCCATGGTTCTGGGCGCGCTCGTGTGGCTGTTCATGGCTATTGCGTCGCTGCGTGCCGGCATTGAGGTGAACCGCGGTGAGCCGTACAGCTACCGCTTTAACCCGCGCCTGCTGGACCGCTTCTACTCCACCGAGAACGCAGAATCTACTGAGTCCTAAAAACCGCGCTGCCCCATAACCACGTGATTCTAGGACCGCGCTGATAACTTTTACACTGAACGCCCCGCACGTTGTGTGCGGGGCGTTCTACGTTTAAGTACTGCTACTCTACAGGCTACTGGCGGAGGCGCTACTAAGGTGGGCCCGGTGGGCCTGTGCCTGCTGGTGTTGCATTTATTGGTTCTGCCGTCGTTGATTCTGCGGCTGTCGGATGTTCTGTGTCCGCTGGTTCTGCGAGTGGAGGGCTTGCGGGTTCTTCTGCCGGGGCTTCTTTGCCCAGTGTGCATGAATTGTCGCAAACTCTACCGAATGGTGCTGTAGATAATCGTTGTTAAACGATCGTGGGCCCCTGTTGCCAGGAGCCCACAACCGTATTCACTCAACTTCAGCAAAGACGAGAACACGCTGTTAGACATATACCGTCCTGCCATGACCTATTATGGCACAGCGTAACCTTCAACCACAACTTGAAATTGGGTGTTTTGGGAAAATTTTTCCCGGGAAAGTATTCGAAAAATACGCACCCTCAAAGTGGTATGAAAGAGTGGAAAATTCTTTCAGCTAGTCCAGCACAAATGCGAACAATTAGCACGCCCGTGTAAGGTTTAGTACTCCCCTGACACTCCTCCAAAAAGCCCCGAAAAAATTTTTAAAAATTTTTCTGAACCCACAAAAACACCCCGAAATCACCGAAATATTACGGCAATTCCGGGGTGTACGCCGTACGCAGGCGGCGGCAGAGACAGCGCTCAAGTGGAGCTGCGACAGACCTGAGCCAAGGCGCAGCTCCGACTGAAAAGCCCCTTATCACGCAGGTATTTCTTAGTGCTCCTCGTGCTCTTCCGAGACCTCCGGAAGCAGCTCACGGGTGACCGCATCCCCCAGCAGGCGGCCCTTAAGGGTCAGACGCACGTGAGCTTCAGGGTCAGGTTCAGCCTGAGAAGTTAAAGCATCAGGCTCAATCAGAGCTTGAGAAACCAGCCAACGTAGGGAGGCGCCCAGCTGCGCCTCATCGTGCACGGCGAGTAGCTCGCGCATCGCCAGGCCCTCACGCACACGGATCATGAGCATAATCGTCTCAAAAGCACGAGTGGCGGTGTCCAGTACCTCACGTGCCGCCGCCGGGGACTCCCCCGCACGCACCTTCTGCGCGTACGGCACCGGGTGCTTCACGTTCCACCAGCGGGTACCGTTCACGTGCGAGTGCGCGCCGGGGCCGATGCCCCACCAGTCCTGGTTGCGCCAGTAGGCGAGGTTGTGGTCGCTGCGGGTGTCCTCGCTGCGCGAGTAGTTGGAGACCTCGTACCAGTTGTAGCCGGCTTCGGTGAGTAGCTCCTCGGCGAGCAGGTACATGTCCGCCATGAGGTCTTCATCGGGCATGGTGTATTCGCCGCGGCGAATCTGTGCGGCAAGCTTGGTGCCGTCCTCCACGATCAGCGAGTAGGCGGAAATATGGTCCGGTTCGTAAGAGATTGCGGCGCGAACGCTGCGCTCCCACTGTTGCAGGCTCTCCCCCGGCGAACCGTAAATCAGGTCTACGGACACCTGCAGGCCGACCTCCTTGGCCCAGGCGACGACCTTCGGCACGTTCGAGGGAGTGTGGGTGCGGTCGAGTACCTGTAGCACCTCGGGTACGACGGACTGCATGCCGAAGGATACGCGGGTGAAGCCGCCGTCTTTGAGGGTTTGCAGGTCTTCGCGGGTGACGGAGTCGGGGTTCGCTTCGGTGGTGACTTCTGCACCTTCGACCAGGCCAAATACGTCGATGGCTGCCTGCAGGATGCGTACGAGGTCGCGGGCGGGCAGTTTGGTGGGGGTGCCGCCTCCGAAGAAGACGGTGTGCATGGGGCGTTGTGCGACGCCGGAGGTTTCGAGGGTGCGGGCGGCGAAGAGGATTTCTGCGATGGCGTCGTCGGCGTAGGTGCCGAGGCCGATGCCGTTGCCGAAGTCTTCGGTGGCGTAGGTGTTGAAATCGCAGTAGCCGCAGCGTACGGAACAGAAGGGGATGTGTACGTAGAGGCTGAAGTCGCGGGTTTCGCATCCTGCCGCGCTGGTGGCGGGGATGCGCCCGTCGCGGGGTGCGGGGGCGCCGGTGGGCTGGGCGGGCATTCTGCCTCCTGAAACTAGGTGTACGGGTAGAGAATCAACAATGTGGGCACCGCGCATGTGGCTATGCGGGCAGCTTCAATAGGCGGCGTATCAACAGGCGGCGTGCAGAGAACCCGGCGGTACACGAGGCACCAGCCGGGTTCTCATATGTCTAACTTTCGTAGGGCCCCATAAATCGTGAGCCATTGAAATGAATCATATGAGTCGGGTCGCTCTCCAGCCAGACTTCTGTCTCCCAGGCAATATCCATTAGATGAGAGCGGAGCACTTGTCGGTTCGGGAAACAGGAAACATACACGATTCCGGCTTTCGAACCTTTAAAAAGTGATTCCAAATCTTTCTTACGGAGAGCATTTACTGGGCCGTGACTTGTTACTGCTTCCATCAAGAAGAGCCAATTTTTATCCTCCTGATATACAACCAAGTCGGGCATCTTTCCATGCATATCAAGATTAATTCCAAGAGATGAAAATATATCTTTATCATAATGAACTGTTTTATTATCTGCATCACCAATATACAGAACTCGACCCCCAGGTATAAAACGAGGGCAAAACTCCTCAACCATGGCCTTAATTAGTTTATTTTGGCCACCAGGATTAATATATTCGATTTCATTCGAAGGCATACGAACAGGAATCTTAGCCATTCTACGCTCTTCGCGCTGCAACTCCACTAGACTCTGAAAATCAGCTAAATATTCTTCAAGGGCAATAGTAAATTCACTAGAATTAGCATCGTTTCCCGAGTACATACGAATCACATTTAGTGCATTGGGGCTAACCCTATATACATTTTTTGACGAATTAGTCGGACGATTCGGATCATCATCATTGTGTTCGCAAAAAGCTGCCGCTACAAATTGATGAAGAACCTCTCTGCGTACAGTCTCCCTGGAGTTTTCTGCAATTTGGTAATCAAGATTATTTCTCATCCAATCCATCAGACCACGCACTCCGATTCGATTATTTGTTGCTTGGTCCCAGGTATCTCCTTCACGAAGGTTCAAGAGCGACAGAAGAGTCCTTGCGGCCATATCGTTGGTTCGCTTTTCGTCAAATTCAAAGAGTTTTAAAAGGTTCTTAGCTTCTTCAATCATGGTCATACAGCTTTCTCCTCCTTGTCTCGTAGACTTTCAATCTCATCTGAAAGAATCTCGGAAATATCCTGAATTGGTTGTTTTGAATGGGCAAGATTTCGCAAAGAACTTATTGACGGAAATGGGAGTTGACGCAAATCTCCAGCATTTACCTGGGTATGCCCACTGAAAATGCGAAAATAATCGTCTACTTGGGCTGAATTTAGCCATCGCTCAATTCCTATAGCGACGTCCTTTTCAAGACCCGAGCCATTATTGTGAATATAATTTACCTTATTATCTATTGCGAACGAGTTATTTGAATGGTACAAGGCTGCGCTTATGCGACGCTTCTCTTCTTTTGCCGAGAAACGCTTTACAAGGACATACCAGCCTGACGGAATGACATTTTTTGCCGTATTTGGATGGAACCCATCAACCCACTGTTCTTTTTTACAAGATTCAAGAGGATGGATTACTTGTCCATTAAATATATGGGAAGCATGAATGAGAGGTAGAGAACCAACAAGTTGATTCTCAAGAAGAATCTCACGAGAGCGGAAACCCACCACTTTACCTGTCGAAACATTCAGATTCAAAGAGGATAATGTTTCCTTGGCGTGGGACATTCGCTCAATAATCTCCCCGTCATAATCTGTATTGGGGACAAAGATAAAATCACCAGTTACAACTTGAGTGTACGGAACCGAACGCGTAGAGACTGTTCCCTTATGGTCATGCGATACACTTAGCTGCACATGAGATTTTGCTACTCCCTTATACATACCAGTGATAACTGTTTCTTGGAGTACTCCAGACTCTCCGAAAACAGAAGAACGGGACTCAAAACTATGGATAGAATCAATACTAGATTCTTTGAGTAAATCTTGGCGAAAAGCAGTGTAGTAGGTTCCATTCATCCATGAACGCGGAGTAATGGACACCTGATAACCACCATCCTTCAAAAGGCGCTCACCTAGGGACATGAAGGCAGCATACATATTGGGTACATTGCACCCATGCGAGCGTAGAATTTGGGCTACTTCTGACTTACTTGCAAGCTTAAAATACGGTGGATTCTGAATAACATAATCAAACAGGCTCTGACCTTGCAAAGCCCATTCAATAAAATCTTGATTAACGTATTCAAGATGTACCCCGGGACGAGAACAATCTTTCAAAGTATTCTTCAACGCAGGAATGAGCTCAGAATCTTTTTCTACAGCAACAATCTCAAGATTGGTTTCTGGAGATTCGCGTGTAAACCGGTCCACAACTGCTGCTGTCAATATGCCAGATCCTGCGCCAGGGTCTAGGATACGAACTTTATTAGAAGTTGGAAGAGGCAACATCTGCGCCATCATCTGTGCGACTGCGAGCGGGGTAAAAAACTGACCTTGGTCGCTTTGGCTCTTCTCATCGAGAGCGCTCATAGCCTGCTGTCGTCGTATCTCAGCGCGTTCCACAAATTCCATACTTCAAGGGTAACTGTACCCCTGATGTGTGCCAAGTTAGTTCGTCATCGCAGGAATGTCCTACGCAAATTGATGTGTTTTCTAAGCTGGACAGCAGAGAACCCGGCGGTACACGAGGCACCAGCCGGGTTCTCCACAATCAACAGGTCAGCACACAGCCGGAAAAGCTACAGCAGCGAAAGGCTACTTCTTCTTTTCCTTCTCCTCGCTCGAAGACAGTGCCGCAATGAAGGCTTCCTGAGGAACCTCCACACGACCGACCATCTTCATGCGCTTCTTGCCTTCCTTCTGCTTCTCCAGCAGCTTACGCTTACGCGAAATATCGCCACCGTAACACTTAGAAAGAACGTCCTTACGCATCGCGCGGATATTCTCGCGGGCAATAATACGCGAACCGATAGCCGCCTGAATCGGCACCTCAAACTGCTGACGAGGAATCAGCTCACGCAGCTTAGAAGTCATCATCAGGCCGTACGAGTACGCCTTATCGCGGTGAGTAATGGCGCTGAACGCATCTACCTTCTCACCCTGCAGCAGGATGTCGACCTTCACCAGGTCGGCTTCTTCCTCACCGTCGAACTTCCAGTCCAGCGACGCGTAACCGCGGGTACGGGACTTCAACTGATCGAAGAAGTCGAACACGATCTCTGCCAGGGGCAGGCGGTAACGCATCTCCACACGATCCTCGGACAGGTAATCCATGCCGCCAATCTGGCCGCGGCGAGCCTGGCACAGCTCCATAATCGCGCCAATGTACTCGCTCGGGGCAATAATCGTACACGCCACCATGGGCTCGCGAATGGTCGCGACCTTACCCTCGGGGAATTCGCTCGGGTTGGTCACGCGCTTAGCGTTGCCTGCCTCATCCACCACGTCGTAAATAACGTTCGGTGCGGTCGAAATCAGATCCAGGTTGAACTCGCGTTCCAGGCGCTCACGCACAATCTCCAGGTGCAGCAGACCCAGGAAGCCACAGCGGAAACCGAAGCCCAGAGCGGCAGAAGTCTCCGGCTCGTAAATCAGCGCGGCGTCGTTGAGCTTCAGCTTATCCAGCGCGTCACGCAGCGCCGGGTAGTCCGAACCATCAATCGGGAACAGGCCCGAGAACACCATCGGCTTGGGGTCCTCGTAACCACCCAGGGACTCCTGCGCAGGCTTCGCGGCGGAAGTAACGGTATCACCCACACGGGACTGACGCACGTCCTTCACACCGGTAATGAGGTAACCCACCTCGCCCACACCCAGGCCCTTCGACGGGACAGGCTCCGGCGAAATCACACCGATTTCGAGCAGATCATGCTCAGCGCCGGTGGACATCATCTTAATCTTCTGACGCGGCTGCAAGCTACCGTCCACAACACGCACATAGGTGACCACACCGCGGTACGAGTCGTACACCGAGTCAAAAATCATGGCACGCGCCGGGGCGGATGCGTCACCCTGCGGGGCGGGAATCGCCTCCACAATACGGTCCAGCAGAGCCTCAACACCCTCACCGGTCTTACCCGATACGCGCAGAACCTCGTCCGGCTCGCAACCAATCAGGTTCGCCAGCTCCTCAGCGTACTTATCGGGCTGAGCCGCGGGAAGGTCAATCTTGTTCAGCACCGGGATGATGGTCAGGTCGTTCTCCATCGCCAGGTACAGGTTCGCCAGGGTCTGAGCCTCAATACCCTGGGCGGCGTCCACGAGCAGAAGCGCACCCTCACACGCAGCCAGGGAGCGGGACACCTCATAGGTGAAGTCCACGTGGCCGGGGGTGTCAATCATGTTCAGCGCGTAGGAGGTGCCGTCAACATCCCAGGGCATGCGCACAGCCTGAGACTTAATGGTGATACCGCGTTCACGCTCAATGTCCATGCGGTCCAGGTACTGCGCCTTCATATCGCGCAGGGCAACCACGCCGGTGGCCTGCAGCATACGGTCTGCGAGGGTGGACTTACCGTGGTCAATATGGGCGATAATGCAGAAGTTGCGAATAATCGCGGGGTCGGTCGCCGCCGGAACGGGCGGGTTCTTCGACATGGGTGCCAATCACATCATCCTTTCGAGATGCTGGCTGCGGGTATGGGCATAGTTACCTATCATTTTCCCATACCCGCGCCATATGTGCGAACGGACCTAGCGTTCCGAAGAATCCTCCGCGGATCCTGCACCATCATCGGCAGGATTTACACCCTCGGAGGCGCCGCTGAGGGAATCCAGGTAGCCCTCAATATCCTCGGCAATCACCTCACCGGAGACAGTGCGCAGAGTCGAATCCATCTTCTGCTCAATCTCACGCACCAGCTCAACCTTCTCGTAGTCCTTCGCCATTTCTTCGGCGAGCTCCGCCTCCCACTCATCAGCGTGGGCGCGCAGGCGGTCGTACTCCTCAGACTCAACCTTAATGCCGAGGATGACCTCCAGCGCCTCGATCAGGCTCACGACCGCACGCGGGTTCTGCTGGTCAAAGCTCAGATACCCCGGGATGCTCATACGCAGCATGACCGAGGAGGATAGGCCGTGCTCGGCGGCGAGCGCAGACATAGCCATCGTCACCGAGGTGGGGCCGGTGTAGTCCTCATGCAGAATACCGGGGATAGCCGCCAGCTTCTCGTCGTGAGTGGTCAGCGTATACGGGTACGGGCGTGTGTGCGCCACCTGATCCTCAAAGGTTTCAACGAAGATTGCGTGGTCCACGTGGAGCTTCTTCACGTACTTGAAGAAGCGGGTCATGAACCGCTGCAGGCACAGGCTCGGGGCGGGGCCGGTCACCACGAGCAGGCGCAGGCGGCGCTCCGGGATGGTGACCATGTTGTAGAACATCTTGGGCCACACCAGAACCGTGGATTCGGAGTCGTCATTGTTCAGCAGCTGCGGGGCGACGGAAGCATAGTCGTAGAAGTCGTCCATGTCGAAGCCGGGGCTCTCATCGCACGGGTCGAACGCGCGGTGAATCACGTCGAGGGCGTCCTCACCGTTGCCCGGGGGTTCCTTCGCGGAGTTGAAACCGACCAGCATGACGGTCGTGTAGTTGTCCTCCTCGGAGGATTCGCTCAGGCGCAGCTTGCCGAGCAGGCCTTTCTTCGCGGGCTGTTCTGTGGAGGCGGGCTTGGCGAAAGCGTCAAAAAGTCGGGCGGGAGGGAAGTTCGGCTGGCTCATCGTTGTCCTTAGCTCGTGGTCGGTGGTTGTGTGGTGTTGTAAAAATACGTTCTATATTCGGTTATGCCGCCCAAAACCCCGGACGGAAAGGGAAACTATGTTAGAAAGGCAGAAGCGCCAAATCGTATGGAGTGCCAGCATAAACATCCGGCAACTCACCATTAGCTACCTTCTCACGATACAAGCTGGTTACTTCGCTATAGTTGAAGGGGAATTCCTTAGCTTCGTTCCTACGCTTGATCTCTGCCAAACCCCACTCATATTCGGCACCGGGGCGCGCCACCGGAGCATTAAAAAAACGCCCATTCAACTCAGCACGCATCCACCCCTCCGGAGTATTTGCATCAGATATGGGCTTCGTAAAATCGAACGGAGCTCGCCAATACTCAGGGTCTTCACGATAATCGTAAGCTTCTTCTGTAGTCTCGCTACTCATGGGGAACCTCCTGATAATGTGCGACGCCGCGTGGGGCGCTCATGATAGGCAGGCGGTGTGCGGTACCGCCGATAGTTCCCACTATACGGGCTCTTCCGTAACCCGCAAGCGGTTTCGTCACCGGGCGGGCGCCTCCCTCAATCTGGGCGTAAAAATTCAGTAAAGAGTCACCAGATGCGAACATATCACTCACCCGCGGTTGCGTTTGGTCTTTCACCTGTTGCGATGTGTCCTGTAATGGTGAGGTGTGACTGGTTATGATGGCTGGTATGGACTCACAATTCATAGCAAATCTTATTTCCGGTATATCGGCAGCCGCTGCCATTGCTTCGGCAATTTTTGCAGGACGTCAAGCTATTAGTTCTAAGGAAGCTAAGACGAAGGCAGATGAAGCGCACAAAGCAGCTCTAGATATGCGTGAGGCAGCTCAGCGTTCTGCAAAAGCTGCAGAAGAACAGGCTAACCAGGCTAAGCGTTCTGCAGAGGCAGCAGAGGAACGATCCCGGCAAGCGGAGGAATTGCTCGAGCAGATGTCAGATATTGCATCCAGCCTGCGCCGCCCTATCCTAGAGCTGGTTCATGAAAACAAGAACCACCCTGATCATGAACGATACAGATTGCGTAATAACATTGGGCATCCTGTCACAATTCTTGAAGTAATGAATCTGCAGGAATTCTTTGTCCACTACTGCGATATTCCTGAGTTACCTGCGGAGGTGCACCGCGGCAATCCAGTTAATTTCTCCCTACCGCATGATGTAACCGTTAAGAGTCTGGAGCTTCGAATCGAAGTCACTGGGAAGGAAGAAACTCTCTATGTAGAGATTCCTCGTTAGTTCAAACTTTTCAACATCGAGAACCAGCGAACCTTTCACAAGTTTGATGATATTGAAATAGGCAACTTACAGCAGTAATTGCCCGGGTGTATATGGACCGACAAAAGCCAATCGCATTTGCTGAGGCGCAGGAGCGTATCTAGCAAGCAACTTGGTCCCCATTTACTCCCCACTTTGAAATCTCTCTTAACCGCTACTAGACTGTCACCATTTGCAGTTTTGGCATGAAAAAATACCCCCGAAACCCCTTATAAATAAGGGATTTCGGGGGTATTTGCCCTAAACCATAGGGATACTCACGTACCCCGCAAGTTTTAGAAAGCCTTGTTTACCAGCGTAGCAAGACCGGACTTCTTGTTTGCAGCGGTCTTCTTGTGCAGAACACCCTTGGAAACAGCCTTGTCCAGCTTACGGTTCACAAAACGCAGAGCCTCAACAGCAGCTTCCTTGTTCTGTGCCTCAACAGCAGCCTTGACCTTGCGGGTCGCGGTCTTCAGCTCGGACTTTACAATGTTGTTGCGCAGGCGAGCCTTCTCGTTGGTGAGGATACGCTTCTTCTGAGACTTAATGTTAGCCACAATTAAACTTTCTGTTTTGTCTTATTGGTCGGTGAGGGCGACGCTGGCCGATCATCGACTGAGCGGCGTGGGGATGCCTATGGCAACCGGCCAGCAGTGCCCGATGACCATCGGACACTCAACCACACATAATACCAGATGAACAGCCTCCACGACAGACCCTCGCGGAGAGAAAAATACTGTGAAAACCACTACACGCAGCCTCCACATCCGGCGCAGATAATCCGCACCGGTCGCCGGTGAAACTACCGGCACAGGATGTTAGCCGTTATGGCGAGTCCACGCACGCTCAATCAGACGGAACGTATCCTCCGGCATAATCGCACCCTCACGGCGCATCGCATCCGGGCGAACACGAATCACACGGTTCAGCTTCACCTCAGAGGCGCGGCCCTGCGGATCCCATGGACCCGAACCAATATCAAGGTAGTTCGAATCAGCGTGCTCACGGTTATTGTGATCCTTGCTGGTCATCATCAGCGCCAGCAGGTACTCACCGTCACGACCCACCAGGAGCACCGGGCGGTCCTTACCCTGCGAGTGGTCCTCCTCAAAGGGAACCCACGTCCACACGATTTCACCCGGATCAGCGTCGCCGTCCAGGGAGGGCGAGTACTCAAAGTCAATCATGCCGCGGTAATCGCCCGGGTAATCCGAACCCGCAGAAGCGGAGGCGGTGCTTGCCGAACGAGTCGAAGCGGAAGGCTTCGGGGCGCTCGGCTTAGGCGCCGAAGAGCCGGAGGTACGAGCCTCACCCTGACGAGATTCGCGCTGACGAGATTCATCCCCGCGGGACTCACTCTTCTGGGAGGACTCGGAGCCGCCCTTAGACGCAGTAGCGTCGTTGAGGGCATCCTCTGCCGCCTTCTGCAGGAAGGGCAGCAGGGCAAAGAAAATTTTCTTCAGAATTTCGAGCATGGGCTCTATTATGCCCTACAGGCGCGGAGGTAGAGCAATCGCCAAAACAGCCTGCTCCACCGCATACACAGCATCCTGCGACTCACCCTTCAGCTGAGCGTCCGCATCAGCCAGAAGCTGCACAATATGCGCCAACTGGGCGCCGGTAAAACGGCGGCCGTCACGCTGAGCCTGCTCAACCTGCCACGGTGACATACCCACCTCACGCGCCAGCTCGTTAGCGCTCATACGCACGTGGTGCACGCGCGCAATATTGCGGATACGCATAGCGAGCGCACCCAGCATGGGAATCGGCTCCGTGCCGGTGGCAAGGGAGTGGCGGAGCAGACGCAGAGCCTCCGGGGCGTTACCGGAAATCGCGGCGTCACTGACACGGAACGCGGTGACTTCGGTGCGGCCGCCGTAGTAGCGGTTCACCGCTTCCTCGGTGATTTCGCCGGGTACGTCTGAGAGCAGCTGCTGGCATGCGGCGGCAAGCTCCGCAGTGTCGGAGGAGACGGCAATCAGCAACGCCAGGGCGCCGCCGGTAATCGGGCGCTGGGCGGCGGCAAACTCCCCCGCCAAGAACTCGCTCTTCTCACGGTCGGTCTTGAGCGCCTTGCAGTTGATGAGCACGAACTGGGAGCGCACCAGGTCGATGAGCTTCTTGCCGCGGTTACCTCCCGAGTGGTTCAGAATGAGCATGATGTCCGGCTCGGGGGCGTTCAGGTATGCGAGCGTATCGGTCAAAAACTCGTCGCTCATGGAGGCGAGGTTCTCAACCTCAATGATCTTCGCCGAACCGAACAGGGAGGGCGAAGCATGCAGAATCAGCTCCCCCGCCGTGTAGGTGGCGGCGTTAATCTGAACGCGGTCCACCTCCGGGTGGATGCTACGGAACAGCTCACGCAGGCGTGCCGCGGCACGGGAGGCGAAGTACTCCTCCGGGCCGTAGAGCATGACGGCGGGTGCCGGGGTGACGGTACGCCACGCGGTGTCGAGGGCGGGGCCGCCTCGGCGGGCGTAGCCTCGGGAACCACCACGCTGGGTTGAACGCTTACGCTCGGACACGCTTATCACTCGCCTTTATCTGCAGGGTACGGGCTGAACTCGAACCCCGCTACGCACGGGTGCTGCGCGGGTAGAGTCTCGAGTATCCATCATAGCGTTTTCTTCTCGGATGCCTCCTAGCGTTGGGCAGGGTAAATTGGTCAGGGTTAGTTGGTTAAGAACGGGCGGGCTGATGGGTGCGCTGATAGGCGGGCGCGGTGTGCGGTACCACCCGCAAATACTGCCGGTGCGTGACCGCGCGGTAGCGGCGCGCATCCACCCACCACAGGGCAATGTTCAACGCCAGCACGCAGAGGGTACTACACACCACCGCCGGCACGCTCGAACCGGGCTCCCACGGGTTACCCGGCGCGTGCGCGGCAGTGTGTGCCGCCCACTCGATACCCTGCGCGGCAAGACCACCGGCACGAAGGCACACATCCGCCAGAGCGGGCAAACCCAGCAGCATGAATCCGAGCGCCACCAGCCCGGCGAGCATACTCAGCGGCGCCAAAGGAGCGGCAATCAGGTTCGCCGGAATAGAGTAGAGCGGCACCTTACCGCTCATCGCCAAAATCAGCGGAGTACACCACAGGGACGCCACTATCGGCGCGGCGAGCATTTCCGCGCAGAACACCGGCATGACGCGCATGAGCAGGCGAATCAGCGGCGGGCCCAGCAGAATCAGCGCGGAGGTTGCCGTCACCGACAGGGCGAACCCCATATCCACGGCGAGGTGCGGGGCGGCAAGCAGACATATCAGCACCGTTGTTTGAAGCGCCGCCAAGGACTGGCGACCCGAACCGCGCAGCATCGCGTAGGCGCCGAGCAGACCCATGGCGAGGGAACGAATCACGGAACCCTCAGACTCCAGCAACATGGCGTAGGCGAGTACCGCCGCAACCCCGCACAGCACCATGACGCGGTGCGGAATGGCGAGAGTGCTCAGCCGGTGCACGAGCGGCGGTAGGGCGTGGGCGTTTGGCGGGGTAGGTTGTTGAGGCTGGGCAGGATGTTGAGCACGGGCGGGTTTTTGAGACCGGGCTGATTGTAGAGTGTGGACAACGCGCCGGGGGTACGCGGGGCGGTGAGAACGACCCGCGCCTCTGCCCCGGGTTCTCCCCCGCAAGCGCTGCATCCAGGAACGAAGCAGCAGGTACGCGCTGGCGAAACGGTACGGGCGAATCGCCGACACCAGCCGGTACGCACCCAAAAACACAATGGCAATATTCGCCCCGGACACCGCCGTAATATGGCTGAGCCCGCTGAGCTTATACTCCTCCCGCGTGGTGGAACTCATCAGCGAATCATCCCCGTAGGCGGTGCCCAAAACCAGTGCCGCCGACTCCGTGTCGAGGGTGTCCAGGGCGCGGGTGCGCAGCTGCTCCTTGAGCGTGGACAGGTACGGCTCCTCCGCAGTGCGGGTGATAGTGTTCGACCCGGCACCGTAGGCAGGGGCAGGCGCGGGGAAAATAGTTGCGCCGCTCAGCTTCGCCGTGGAACCGTTGAATTCCACCGTACCGAGGGCGGTCACCTTCATGCCCGGATAAATTGCATGCGAGCGCACAGTGCCGCTCCCCCGCTGCTGAGCCGCCGATCTCATCCCCGCGCTCGCCTCCGAACTTGCTTCCAGATGCTGCGCGGCGCTCTTTGCCGAACCGTCACGACGGTACACGCGCACCCGCTCATTCACCATCGCACGCACGCTCCGCCCCTGAATTTCCTCCAGCTTAATAACCATCAGAGTAGTGCGCGAATCCACGCGGCGAACCTGCTCCACCGTGCCATTCAGACGAAGCGAGGCACCCTGCGCCTGCTGCAGGGTGGCGCGGGATGCATCCACCCCCGTAGCGCACAAAAGCACCGCCTGAACCGTGACAATACACGCCAGAAAAACCAGCTGACCGGTCGTGCGAAAGAGCAGGCTGTAGGGCATCACCGCACGCGGCGGAAAGAAGAGCAGAATCGCCAGGCAACCCAGCAGGGCAATGAGCACGCACGCCAGCGGATGCACCACCCGCCACGTGCCCACGGTCAGCGCCACCGCGGTAAAAGCCCACAGCGCCAGCACCGTGAAACTCAGGCGAAAGTCCAGGTGAATGAGGCTTCCCTGGGCGCGCAGCTCCTGCTCGTCGCGGCGGGTACGCCACCGCTCAGCACCGATGCTCCAGCGGTAGCGGGCACGGCGATACGCCGCAGCCGCGGACCCGGTGAGGCGCAAGGACCCGGGAAATAGTTCCCGAGCCTCCGCCTGCTGGCGGTTCTGGCGGCGGTTCTGCTGGCGGTTTTGCCGGTGGTTCTGCTGGCGGGGCATTAGACCGTCACCAGCGGACGCAGATTCTCCAGCATCGACGGACCAATGCCGGGCACTGCATCCAGCTCATCCACGCTACGGAAACCGCCGTGCGCCTCACGCCAGGCAATAATGCGCTGAGCCATCGCCGGGCCAATACGCGGCAGGGTCTGCAGCTCCTCGGCGGTGGCGGTGTTAATGTTCACCGGGGTTGAACCCTTCTGCGCGCTGCCCGCAGGAGTTAGCGTGCGTGCAGGCTGGGGCTGGGCACCGCCCTGAGATGCGCCGTTCTGCGCTGCACCATTCGCCGCGTTACCCTGACCTGCATTCGCCGTGCCACCGTTGGGCTGAATCTGCGCAGGAGCAGCCGTCTCACCACGATGCGGCACATAAATCTGCACCCCGTCACTCAGCGTACCGGCAAGGTTCACGCGGTCCAGGTCAGCATCCGCGGCGGCACCGGAGGCGGCGGCAATCGCATCCACGGTACGGCCCTGCGCGGGTAGCGTGTACACGCCGGGGTTGTTCACGGCACCCGCCACGTGCACCCGCACGGTAGCCTCACCGGAGGCGCCACCCTGCGCGGATTCACTCGGATGAGCGCCCGACTGGGCGGTGGACTGAGTTCCGGGGCTCTGCTGGGCGCCCACCGCCTGCACCGACTCGGCGGTAGCACTCGGGGAGGCAATCTGCTCAGCACGCGGCGCTGCCGAAAACTGGGTCACACCCCACACCACGGCAACCAACGCCAACACCGCCACCAGAAGCAGCACGCGCGGCGACAGACCCCAACGAGTACTGCGGGTGGTGCCGGGCTGATCGGCCTGCTCCCACTCCGCCCAGTCGTCCACCTCGTTCCAGTCGGGCTGCTGATCCCAGTCAGCCCAGCCATTCGACTCCGGGCGGGATGCCGCTGGCTGAGCGGTAGATACATGCTGGCTGGTAGGTACGGGCTGGGCGGCAGGCGCGGGCTCGGCAGGTGTTTCTTCGGCAGGCACCTCCGCTGGCGTTACCTCAGCGGCAATAGCCAGCGGTACGGTGTCCTCGGCATCCGGCGCGCCGTTCTTGCGGGCGCGCGGGCTACGGTAGAGGCTGTTCATCAGGGAGCGGGCGCTACGCTGTGCACCGCCCTGCTGGGCTGCACTACCCTGCTGGGCTGCGCTGTCCTGCACAGTGCCCTGTACAGCATTCTGGTCGGGGTTGGGGGTCATGCTCGTCATACCCCTACCCTAGGCTCACGCGCGCGACCGCACGAGCGCATGCAAAGAGCCTGTGGATAACTCCCCTCGCACAACGCGAAAGGAGCCATCCACAGGTTCATTTTTGAAAAATATGCGGTTTTTGTTCAAAAACGGAGGGGTTTGGTTTGTCATAAAACCGTCACAAACACCTCAGCCACACGAGCTTCCCACACCGTTTGAGAGCAGAATCTAGCCTTCGCTTAGTCCTCGCGCGGCAACTCAGTACCCGGAACACCCAGCTCCGAAGCACGCTTATCAGCCATCACCAGCAGGCGACGAATACGGCCCGCAATCGCGTCCTTCGTCATCGGCGGATCAGCCAGACGACCCAGCTCATCCAACGACGCATGCTTATGCAGCACACGCAACTCACCGGCATAGCGCAGATGATCCGGTGCCTCATGACCCAGAATCTGCAGGGCACGCTCCACGCGGGCGCTCGCCGCAACAGCCGCCTGAGCGCTACGGCGCAGGTTCGCATCATCAAAATTCGCCAGACGGTTCGCAGTCGCACGAACCTCCTTGCGGGTGCGCGCCTCACGCCACGTGGTCAGGGTGCTAGTCGCACCCATACGCTCCAGCAGCTGCGAAATGGTCTCGCCGTCACGCACCACCACACGGTCGGTGCCGCGCACCTCGCGTGCCTTCGCAATAATGTCCAGGCGACGAGCCGCACCCACCAGCGCGAGCGCCGCTTCCGGGCCGGGGCAGGTAATCTCCAGGGAGGAGGAACGACCCGGCTCGGTCAGCGAACCGTGCGCCAAGAACGCACCGCGCATGACCGCCTCGGCATCCTGTAGGGAACCGTTCACCACAGCTGGCGGCAGGCCACGCACCGGGCGGCCACGCAAATCCAGCAGGCCGGTCTGGCGAGCCAGTGCCTCACCGCCGTGATCCACACGCACAATGTAGCGGCCGCCTCGACGCAGACCACCACCGCTGACGCTGGTCAGCTCAGAGTCGTGACCGTAAATCTCCGCGATGGTGCGGCGCATACGGTGGGCGGTTGCCTCGTGGTCGACCTCAGACTCCACCACGATTCGCCCCGAGACAATGTGCAGGCCTCCGGTAAAGCGCAGAATCGTAGAGATTTCCGCCTTACGAGCAGAGACTTTCGTTGCCTCGTAGTTAGCGAGTTCGTCCTTGACGAGCGTGGTTAATGCCATGAAAGGTCCTTCTGGGCGTAGTGTTTAAGTCTAAAAATCAGGAAAAGAGCGCACAAAACAGCCAGCTCAAGCAGCACGCCTGAGCCGCAAATCCAAGCCAATCAATCTAAGAGCTCAGCTCAAACGCTTCGTTATACGCAGCCGCAAGCTTCAGCGGGTCGTGCACATTCGGCTGGGAGCTCGAACGCAGATGCGCCCACACAACCTTCGCGCCCATCGCAGAAGCCTCACGCTCCAGCTCGGAACGGTGATCAGCCTGCATGTCAGCGTCAGCAATCACCGCGTCCAGGTGAAGCTTCGGAGCGTACTGGCGCAACAAATCCAGGTGCGTTGCCGGGGTGAAGCCGACCGTCTCCTTGTCGTCGGAGAGGTTCATGACCACGCAGCGGCGCGCCTCCGTGCGGATAATCGCCTCACGCTGAGCGTCCAACAGCAGATGCGGCAGAACCGACGTACGCCACGAACCCGGACCCAAAACAATCCAGTCGGATTCTTCAATAGCGGAGAGTGCCTCCGGGCAGGGGCGAGCATTTGCGGGAGACAGACCAATATCGTGAACGCGTTCCTCCTTGGAGAGGTTCACCTGGCCGACCACCTTCACACGCTCAATACCGCCGCCGTTATGCTCACGCAGCACGGTGCCGTAAATGACCATCGGGTCCAGCGCCATCGGCAGCACGCGGCCGCGCGCATTCAGCAGGGCACCCGCCCAGTCCAGACCGGCAACCGGGTCATCCAGCAGCTGCCAGAGAGTCGCAATCAGCAGGTTACCGAGAGCATGGTAATCCAGCGGGAACTCACCCTCATACCCCTCGGGCGCGCTAAAACGATGCTGCATCACATCACGCCACGTGCGACCCCAATCGGTGTCATCACACAGCGCAGAAAGCGCCATACGCAAATCACCCGGAGGGAGAATACCCATCTCCTCACGCAAACGACCCGACGAGCCGCCATCGTCAGCAACCGTCACAACAGCCGTCAAATCAGGCGTGACGTGGCGAAGCGCAGACAGGGAACCGTACAGCCCGTGGCCGCCGCCCATCGCCGTGACCTTCGGCGAACGGTGCGTGGTCTTCAACAGGCGCAGAGCCTGAGTCGGCAGAGCCGGCAGGCGCGGAATACCCTGAGTGTCATAACTGGTCGAATGGGTGGACATAGTAATACCTCACATACCCGGAAGGAACGGTATGCCGGCCCCACGGGTGCGGGGCCGGACGGCGGCTAATGAATCACGACGCGGTGGTTGGGACGCGCCGGGAGAACTTACTCGCGGCCCTTGTCACGGTGCTGAACATTCACGTTCAGCTCACCGAAAGCAGAGAGACGACGAGCCAGTTCCTCCGTCACAGCCACGGAACGGTGCTTACCACCGGTGCAGCCAATAGCGATGGTGGCGTAGTACTTGCCCTCACGGCGGTAGCCCTCAAGCACGGGGCGCAGAGCCGCAAGGTAGTTGCTGATGAACTCCTCGGTGCCCGCGTGCTCCAGCACGTAGTCGCGCACCGGGGCGTCCTGACCGGTCAAGGGGCGCAGCTCCGGAACCCAGTGCGGGTTCGGGATGAAACGCATATCAGCCATGTAGTTAGCGTCCGAAGGGGCACCGTACTTGAAGCCGAAGCTCATCACGGTCAGGTTCAGCTTCTTATCCGCACCCTCAGCGAACATTTCACGCACGGTACGAGCCAGCTCGTGAACGTTCATGCCGGTGGTGTCAATGGTGCGGTCAGAAGCGAGGCGCAGACCTTCAAAGAGAGTGCGTTCAGCGCGGATGCCGTCGAGGACGCGGCCCTCACCCTGCAGCGGGTGCGGGCGGCGCTGAGCCTCGTAGCGGGCAATAATGGTCTCATCCTTGGCGTCAAGGAAGAGCATGGAGAAGTCAATATCGGACTTGCGCAGAGTCTCAATCGCAGCGGGAAGATCGGAGAACAGGGCGCGGGCGCGAACGTCAATACCGAGCGCCACCTTCGGAACTCGCGCACCGTCGCGGGTCACCAGTTCAGCCAGGGAACCGAGCATCTGCGGCGGGATGTTATCGATAACGTACCAGCCCTCATCCTCCAGTACATTTGCGACAGTACTGCGGCCTGCACCGGAAATACCGGTGATCACCAGAATCTGAGGGCGCTCCTCACTCTGGGCGGACTGTACCGTGGCGGGCTTGCTCTGATTCTCGGGCATGGTGCTTCTTCCCCTTCGACGCGAAATACTCTCTATGCCATGATACAAGACCTTTATCTGACGGTTCAGGGGTACGGTCAGAAATTTCACCACTATGACAGAAATATGAGACGCTCCCCCGAGCGAACCCCAGAAGAAAGAAACCCGCATCACAAGTGCTGGCGCATAATGCTCTCCAAGGGGGGTTACAGAAGCAGGCGGCAGAGCTACGGAGGAGCAGGCAGGCAGCAGAGCCTGGGGTATAGCAGATTTGGAGGGTACAGCAAAGCCCGCACGGTACCTCCCACAGGAGGCACCGCACGGGCTTTGAAGATACGTAAGCAAGCGCGCACCAGCTGAGTAGCTACGCGGACGCATGAGGATTCTTAGGCAGAAAGCTCCGGCAGGAAAGCCGCCACATGCTCCAACAGACGCACCGACAGCTCCTTCTTCGAACCGGAGAACACCGGCGCCTCATCGTTCAAAGTCGACAACAGCGTAATCGTGTTATCGTCCGTGCCGAAACCACGATTCACACCCACGGTATTGACCGCCAAGAAGTCCGTGCCCTTACGCTGCAGCTTCTCACGACCCAGCTCCAACGGAGTCTTCTCCGCCGAACCGGTCTCCGCCGCAAAACCAACAATGAGCTTCGGGCCGAGGGTACTCTCCCCCGCCTCACGAGCCTGCTGGCGGCGCACAACGACCTCACGCAGAATATCCGGGTTACGCACCAGCTGAATCACCGGCGCATCCTCAGAATCGGCGCTCTTCTTAATCTTGAACTCGGCAAACTCGGCGGGCCTAAAATCAGCCACCGCCGCAGACATGATCAGCACATCCGCCGCCGCGCTCGCCTCAAGGGTCGCCTCACGCAGCTCCAGGGCGCTGACCACACGGGTCACCTGCACACCCTCCGGCGCGGGAACCTCAAGGTTCGCACCAATCAGGTGCACGGTCGCGCCCAGGTCGCGTGCCGCCTCCGCGAGCGCCACGCCCTGCTTGCCGGTCGAACGGTTGCCGAGGAAGCGTACCGGGTCCAGCGCTTCACGGGTACCGCCGGCGGTAATGACCACGAGGCGACCGGCAAGAGGACCACGCAGCGATTCGGATGCGCCAGTCGCCCGACCCGAATCAGCCTGTCCAGGCTCAACTTGACCCGGCTCAGTCTGACCCAGCAGCGCCGAAGTCAGCGTCGCCGCACGTGCCGCCGCCAGACGCTCCTGTTCCGTACCCGTGTACAGGGGCTCAGTCGGCGCGTAACCGGGCGTGTACACCGGGTGCACCTGACCCTTCGGGAAGCGCGCAATCACATCCAGAGCCACCGCGAAAATATCCTCCGGCTCAGGCATGCGACCGGGACCAGAATCCGGGCCCGTCAAACGCCCAATCGCAGGCTCAATCACGTGATAACCCCACGAACGCAGAGTTTGCACATTCGCCTGAGTCGCCGGATGCTCCCACATCTGGGTATGCATCGCCGGCGCCAAAATCACCGGGGCGTGCGTCGTCAACACCGTGGAGGACAGCAAATCATCCGCACGACCAGCCGCCAAACGAGCCAGCAAATCAGCGGTCGCCGGGGCAATCACCACAGCGTCAGCCTGCTCAGCCTGACGCACGTGGTTCACCTCCGGCACACGGTCAAACACGTCCGTTGAGACGGGGTTGCCGCTCAGCGCCTCCAGGGTGGGAACACCCACGAACTTCGTCGCGTTCGGGGTGGGCATGGCGATTACCTCGTCGCCATTCTTCGCAAAAAGACGAAGGAGCATCGCCGCCTTGTACGCAGCAATGCCCCCTCCAATACCAACGATAATGCGCATGGTACGTCAAAGAATCCTTGTAAAAAGCAGATTACTCAGCGGACTCGTCGAGGATAACCTCTTCGATAGCGATAACCTCTTCGCTACCTGCGGGGATGTACTCCTCCTCGATAGCGCCGGGGAACTCAGCCGCGCTGAAATCAATCACAGCGGACAGATCCTCGGGAATCGGGTAGCCGTCCTCGTCGAACTTTGCGCCCGGGCGGTGCTCCGCCACAACACGGTCAGCAATGATTTCACGCATTGCCACCGACAGGGACTTCTCGTTCGACTCAGCGTCAACCAGCGGGCCAACGTGCGCAGCAGTATTGTCCTGCAGGTTAGCGTAGTACGCGTTAATCTGGCGTGCACGGCGGGCACCGAAAATCACCAGGCCGTACTTGGACTCCGCCTTCTCAATCAGCGCGTCAGCGCTGGGGCTCACGATGCCCTCGGGAGCGACACCGTCAACGAAGTTGTAGTCCTCGTGTTCCTTGTTTTCGTTTGCCACTAAAAACTCCAAATAGCTTGATGGAATGTACGTACCGAACGCCCCCGCACACCGTTCGCGCTATGGCGCAAACCGGGCACACTGAGGGCACGGTCAAAACTAAAGAACCATTCTACCCTCTCAACGGCTAAAACGCACGTACCAGCCCGGACAAAAAATGTCAGCACAGCCAAAAAGGTGGGGGCCCGAAGAAAACTCTTCGAAACCCCCACCCTTCACAACGCCTCGCGGCAGAACCACAGGTCGGAAGAAACTCTAGCCCCACCGCAAACGCAAAGCATGCAGATTAGGCGGCGCCAATCAGCTCAGCAATCTCCTTCGCCGCACGCTCAACAGAGTCGTTGACGACCGTGACGTCAAATTCCTTCTCAGCAGCCAGCTCAACCTTCGCGGTTTCAAGGCGACGAGCCTGCTCCTGCTCACTCTCGGTACCTCGACCCACCAGACGCGACACCAGCTCATCCCAGCTCGGAGGAGCCAAGAAAATCAGGCGGGCATCAGGCATGGTCTCGCGAATCTGGCGAGCGCCCTGCAGGTCAATCTCAAGGATCACCGGGCGGCCAGCGTCCAGGGCCTCCTGGACCTTAGCGCGCGGAGTACCGTACTTGTTCTTACCGTGCACCACAGCGTACTCAAGCATCTGACCGTCAGCAATCATCTGGTCAAACTCTTCCATCGAAACGAAATAGTAGTGAGTACCGTCAACCTCACCGGGGCGAGGATCACGAGTAGTAGCGGAAACAGAGAACCACACGTTCGGGTAGTTCTCACGAATGTACTGGCACACCGTACCCTTGCCAACAGCAGTGGGGCCAGCCAGTACGGTGAGAGTCGGCTGAGACATAGCTTCCTTACTGCGCCTTCATCGGCTGAAGGCACGAGGTATTAGGACTGAGAAGACTCGGAAGACTGACCAGCAGTCTTACGACGTGCACGGTTCAAATACCGCGAATTACGGTTGAAGTACTCCACCATCTTGCGACGCTGGTGTACACCCAGGCCGCCAAGGCGGCGAGTCGGTGCAATATGAAGTTCTTCAATGATGCGTTCAGCTCGAACGGCACCAATGCCCGGAAGTGCGCGCAACATCTGCCCCACCGGCATTTTAGCCAGTGCAGGGTCGGAATCGACCATGTCGAGCACCTGACGTACGGAAAGTTCACGGTCACTCAGTGCACGCTTAATTTCCTGGCGGTGTGCTCGGGCAAGTACTGCCTTCTCGCGGGCGGAGGCGCGCGCATCCTCAGTTAGCGGAGTCAGCGGCATGGTTGGGTCCCCCATTTCTGCGAGTTATAGAATTTTACTTATCAACTAATGTAACACGGATAGCACGAGAACCCCCGTTCCACCCGCGGCACTCACCCTCGCACCAACAATGCGTCTACGCACGTCAGCACGTAAATATCAGGGAGTACCTCTATAGCATAGCGGAGTATTCGCCCTATCAAAAGTGGAGCCACGTACGCACCTTGCAGAGCAGGCGCACTCCTCCGCCGCAGAGGTGACCAAACTCGCATCACGCTGAGCACCTCAGCCCCCGCAATACACGCAAAAAGGGCGCGCACCCCGAGCAGGCTCTCAACAGAATCCACCCGGAGCACACGCCCCTCACGCAACACGCGAACTATGCGCCGCGAGCCGCCAACAGGTCATCACGAGCCGCCTGCGCAGCCTTCGCCAAACCCTCAACCGACGGGCCAGCAGCCAGCACGCCACGGCTAGAATTCACCAGCACCTGCGACTCAACGCCAGCAAACACGCGGTACAGATCAGCCGCCGAAGCGCCCTGCGCACCATAACCCGGCGACAGGATCGGGCCGTTGAACACGCTCAGGTTAATACCCAAATCAACCAGCGCCTGACCAACAGTCGCGCCAACCACCAGACCGCACGGGCCCATCTGCTCCCACTGGCGGGAGGCGTTCTCGGCTACCGCCGCGGCAATAATGCGCTTGGCTACCGCGCCCTCGGACTCCGATGCGCCCACGTGCTGCACGCTCTTACCCTCGGGGTTCGAGGTCAACGCCAGCACGAAAGTGCCGCGGTCATTCTCATCCGCCAAATCCAGCGCCGGACGTAGCGACTCAAAACCCAGGTACGGGCTCAAAGTCACCGAATCGGTACCCAGCGGCGAGGAGGAGCCGAGCCACGCATCCGCGTACGCCTTCATGGTCGAACCAATATCGCCGCGCTTAGCGTCAGCAACAATCAGCACACCATCAGCGGCAGCACGGGCGAACAGCGCCTCCAGCACAGCAAGACCAGCCGAACCGTGACGCTCAAACAGCGCCACCTGAGGCTTCAACGCCGCCGCAAACGGGGCGCAACCCTCATAGACCGCCTCAGTAAAAGCAGCCAGGCCGGCAGCGGAATCCTCAAGACCCCACTGCTCCAGCAGGTTCGGATGCGGGTCAATACCCACACACAGCGGGCCGCGCTCCGCCATCGCCTTCGCCAGACGATCACCAAAAGCAGCGGACATTACGCCTCGCCACCCTCGGAACGAGCGTCCACAGCGGCAGCCAGCTGAACGCCGTGCTCCTGCAGGCTCATGATGTCCCAGCTGTGCTCACGCAGAGCATTAATCGCCTGAACAGCCGCAGCGAACTCAGAAATGGTGGTCATGACCGGGCAGCCCACCGAAACCGCAGCGGCACGAATCTCGTAACCATCGCTACGAGCAGCACCACCGGCAGGGGTGTTCAGAATCAGGTCAATGTCACCGTTGCGGACCATGTCCACAATCGAGTGGTCGCCATTCGCCTCAGCGAACTTAGAAGCCACCAGCACCGAGTTCAGGCCGTTACGGCGCAGAATCTCAGCCGTACCACCGGTCGAAACGATCTCAAAGCCCAGCGACTCCAGCATCTTCGCGTAAATAATGACGTTACGCTTATCGTGGTTAGCCACCGAAATGAACACCTTACCGGAGGTCGGCAGCGGCGAACCAGCACCAGCCTGAGCCTTCGCGAACGCGGTGTCATAGTGCTTATCCAGACCCATGACCTCACCGGTCGAACGCATCTCCGGGCTCAGCAGCGAATCCACCACAACACCCTCGGGGGTGCGGAAACGAGCGAACGGCAGAACCGCAGCCTTCACAGCAATCGCGGTCTCCTCAGGCAGGGACGCGCCGTCCATGTTCTGCGGCAGGTAGCCCTCAGCCTTCAGCTCAGCAATGCTCTTACCCAGACCAATCAGCACAGCAGCCTTAGCCATCTGCACGCCGGTAGCCTTCGACACGAACGGAACAGTACGAGACGCACGCGGGTTCGCCTCAATCACGTACAGGTTCTCAGACACGTACGCGAACTGAATGTTAATCAGGCCGCGCACACCGGTGCCGCGAGCAATCTTCTCGGTAGCGTCCTTCACCTTCGCGATGATGTCCGGGCCGAGAGTAATCGGAGGCAGAGTACAGGAGGAGTCACCCGAGTGAATACCGGCTTCCTCAATGTGCTCCATGACGCCGCCCAGGTACAGCTCCTCGCCGTCGAACAGGGCGTCAACGTCAATCTCGATAGCGTCCTCAAGGAACTTATCAATCAGAGCAGGCTGCGAAGGCGAAACCTCGGTAGCGTTCTCCAGGTAGCGTGCCAGGTTCGCCTCATCGTAGACGATCTCCATGCCACGGCCGCCCAGCACGTACGAAGGACGAACCAGAACCGGGTAACCAATCTCGTCAGCGATGCGCTTAGCACCCTCGAAAGTGAACGCGGTACCGTTCTTGGGCGAAATCAGGCCGCCCTCCTCCAGCACGCGGGAGAACTCGCCGCGGTCCTCAGCCAGGTCAATAGCCTCCGGGGTGGTGCCCAGAATCGGCACGCCCGCATCCTTCAGGGCACGAGCCAGCTTCAGCGGAGTCTGACCGCCCAGCTGAACGAACACGCCCATCAGACCGCCGGTACGACGCTCCGACTCAACAATCTCAAGCACATCCTCAAGGGTGAGCGGCTCAAAGTACAGGCGAGTCGAAATATCGTAGTCAGTCGAAACAGTCTCAGGGTTGCAGTTGACCATGACGGTCTCGTAACCGAGCGAACGCAGCACCAGCGAAGCGTGCACACAGGAGTAGTCGAACTCAATACCCTGACCGATACGGTTCGGGCCCGAACCCAGAATCATGATTGAGGGCTTCTCGTGGTGCGCAACCTCATCCTCCAGGTCGTAGGAGGAGTAGTGGTACGGAGTGAACGCCTCAAACTCGGCAGCACAGGTGTCAACAGTCTTGAAGACCGGGCGGATACCCAGAGCGTGGCGAACACCGCGCACAACATCCTCAGAAGAGCCGATAATCTCAGCAATCTGAGCGTCCGAGAAACCGTGACGCTTAGCCAGCTTCAAGGTCTCCGGATCCAGGTGGTCGCGCTTAGCGTGAACCACGCCGGCAACCTCATTCAGCAGCACCAGCTGATCCAGGAACCACGGGTCAATCTTCGTCGCCTCGTGCAACTGCTCCACGGTAGCGCCAGCCAGCAGAGCCTGCTGAACCTGGTAAATACGCTGAGTGGTCGGAACCTTAGTCTTCTCAATCAGCTCAGCCAGCTCAGCCTCAGACAGCGACAGCGGCTTGAACGAGAAGGACGCGCCCTTCTGCTCCAGCGAACGCATCGCCTTCTGCAGAGCCTCAGTGAAGTTACGGCCCAGAGCCATAGCCTCACCAACACTCTTCATGGTGGTGGTCAGGGTCGGGTCAGCAGCCGGGAACTTCTCAAACGCGAAGCGCGGAACCTTCACGACCACGTAGTCGAGGGTCGGCTCGAAGGACGCCGGGGTCTTCTGGGTGATATCGTTCGGAATCTCATCCAGGGTGTAACCCAGGGACAGCTTGGTCGCAATCTTCGCAATCGGGAAGCCGGTAGCCTTCGACGCGAGCGCCGAAGAACGAGACACGCGCGGGTTCATCTCAATGACGATGATGCGGCCGGTCTTCGGGTCAATCGCGAACTGGATGTTACAACCACCGGTGTCCACGCCAACCTCACGAATCACGTTGATCGCGATGTCGCGCAGCTTCTGGAACTCACGGTCGGTCAGGGTCAGTGCGGGTGCCACGGTGATGGAGTCACCGGTGTGCACGCCCACGGGGTCGAAGTTTTCGATGGAGCAGACGACCACGACGTTGTCGTTGGTGTCACGCATCATCTCCAGCTCGTATTCCTTCCAGCCGAGGATGGACTCCTCCAGCAGGACCTCGCTGGTCGGCGAGTACTGAATACCGGCACCGGCAATACGGTAGAGGTCTTCCTCGTTGTACGCCATACCCGAACCGAGACCACCCATGGTGAAGGAGGGGCGGACCACCATCGGGTAGCCCAGCTCCTTAGCGGCTTCCAGCGCCTCCGGCATGGAGTGAACAATCACCGAGCGTGCAGACTCGCCGCCGGCGCGCTCCACCACGCCCTTGAAGGCTTCACGGTCCTCACCGAGGTTAATCGCCTCAATATTCGCGCCGATGAGCTCGACATTGTACTTGGCGAGCACGCCGCGCTCATCCAGGGAGATTGCCGCGTTCAGCGCGGTCTGACCACCCAGGGTCGGCAGGATTGCGTCCGGCTTTTCCTTCTCGATGATCTTCTCAATCACCTCGGGGGTGATGGGTTCAATGTAGGTGGCGTCCGCGAACTCGGGGTCGGTCATGATGGTTGCCGGGTTCGAGTTCACGAGGATGACGCGCACGCCCTCCTCCTTCAGAACGCGCAGCGCCTGAGTGCCGGAGTAGTCGAATTCCGCTGCCTGACCGATGACGATGGGGCCGGAACCGATGACGAGGACGCTATTAAGGTCAGTACGACGAGGCATTTATGCTTCCTTTGCAGTCTTGGTTGCGACCATCAGGTCGATGAAACGGTCAAAGAGGTAGGCGGAATCGTGCGGGCCCGCAGCAGCCTCGGGGTGGTACTGCACGGAGAACGCGGGGATGTCCTTACAGGTCAGGCCCTCAACCACGTTGTCGTTCAGACCCACGTGGGAGACCATGACCTGACCGAACTCGGCGTTCGGTGCGGTCACGTAGTCGCCAATCGGCGCGTCCACAGCGAAGCCGTGGTTCTGCGCGGTGATTTCAACCTTGCCGGTGGTCTTGTCCATGACCGGCTGGTTGATGCCGCGGTGGCCGAAGGGCAGCTTGTAGGTGCCGAAGCCCAGGGCGCGACCGAGCAGCTGGTTACCGAAGCAGATGCCGAAGAACGGGGTGCCCTTACGCAGCACGCCCTGCAGCAGCTCAACCTGCTCGTCAGCGGTTGCCGGGTCACCGGGGCCGTTGGAGAAGAACACGCCGTCGGGGTTGTAGGAGTAGATGTCCTCGAGGGTTGCGTTTGCGGGCAGCACGTGCACGCGCACGCCACGCTCAGCGAAACGCTGCGGGGTCATCGACTTAATGCCCAGGTCCAGGGCGACGATGGTTGCGACCGGGGGTGCGAACCAGTTGAACTGGTGCGGTTCAACAGTGTAGGCGGTGTCAACCGAAACGGAGTCAGCGAGCTTACGGCCAGCCATCGGCTCGGAGGCGCGCACCTCCTCCAGCAGCTCGGCCTCGGGGCGCTCGGCGTGCTCGCCGGAGAACACGCCCGCACGCATCGAACCGCTCGAACGCAGGCGGCGGGTCAGGGCGCGAGTGTCAATGCCCTGAATACCGACGATGCCCTGCTCGATGAGCTCTTCGTCGAGGGTGCGCTCAGAACGCCAGTTGGATGCCACGCGTGCTGCGTCGCGAACCACGTAGCCGGCAACCCAAATCTTGCGGGACTCAGCGTCGGTCTTGTTCACGCCGGTGTTGCCAATATGCGGAGCGGTCTGAACCACAATCTGACCCGCGTAGGAGGGGTCGGTCAGGGTTTCCTGGTAGCCGGTCATGCCGGTCGAGAAAACCGCCTCGCCCAGGGACGCGCCGGTTGCGCCGTAGCCATAGCCGCGGTAGACGGTGCCGTCCTCCAGGACGAGCAGCGCGCGGTCCGTACGCAGGGCGCCGGATCGTGTCATGTCAGTCATGCTCTTCTTCCTTTTCTCTGGTGTTCTCCCCCGCTTCCTGTACGGCCTCTACCGTGCAGGTTCCGGGGTAGTCTATGGTGCCTTCGGCGGGGTATTCGCCTGCCGTCAGGCTAAATCTATGGGTGTGCGGGTGCGCCGGGGATATTGGTCCGGGATATTAGTCCGGGCTACCGGTTAGGCTTCAGGTTCTGCCGCCCACTTCTCGGGCGCATCCACCGCGTTCGGGGCGATGCGGCGCAGCTCCTGCAGTACCGCCTGCTTGTCCTCGGCGTAGCGGGTGCGGAAGCCGGTCTGCACGCGGTGACCGTCCAGCGTCCAACCAATCACAACCAGGCCGTTCTTCTCCACAACCTTGCCCGCCATACCTCGGTCAGTGGTGATGACAGCAAGCTTCTTCGCCGGAATCCACAGGTCCTTCGCGCCGTTACGGGTGAAGATGATGCTGTCCGGGTAAATCAGCAGGGTGGACTTGCTCTTGAAACCGAGCGAATCGAAACCCACGCGGTCCAGCCAGTTACCGAAGATCGTGGTGCTGACGTATTCGCCCTCGAAAGCGGCGTCAGCGGTCATGCCCTCGTAGCGTTCGGGAACTTCCTTGAGGGAGCCGAACATGTTCGCCTGGCGTGCCAGGCGCGAGCGCCATCCGTGCCACATGCCGTAGATGCACAGGGCAACCAGGGCGATGCAGATGATAGCGGTCAGGAACTTTCCCACGAAGGTTCTCTCTTTCGGTTGGGGTCTCGGATCTGGGTTGGCGGGTTTGGGTTGGTGTGGTTGGCGGTGCTCCCCGCAAGGCGGTGGCAGGCGTGAACCTACCACCGCCAAGCACGGTCGCTACGCGGTTCGCCTCGCGGGTTAGCGGCGCGGGGTTGCCAGCTCGCCGTTCAGCACGGTCGGGTGGCCAGCGTAGAAGGTTGCACGAATCGAGCCGGGCACCTCCATGTCGCGGTAGGGGTTGTTCTTACCCTTAGTTGCCTGCTCCTCCGGCTTGATCACGCGGGTTGCCTTCGGGTCGACCAGCACAATGTTTGCCGGTTCGCCTTCGGCAAGCGGGCGGCCCTGCTCGTGGTCCAGGCGACCAATCTTCGCGGGCTCCTCGGAAAGGATGCGTGCCACATCGCGCCAGGTAATCATGCCGGTGTCTACCAGGGTCATCTGGATGATGGACAGTGCCTGCTCCAGGCCGGTCATACCGTTCGCGGCGCACGCCCACTCGCATTCCTTGGTCTCTGCCGGGTGCGGTGCGTGGTCGGTACCGATTACGTCGATGATGCCGTCAGCAACAGCCTGACGCAGCGCCATGACGTCCTCTTCGGTGCGCAGCGGCGGGTTCACCTTGAAAATCGGGTCGTAGGTGCGTGCGGTCTCGTCGGTGAGCAGCAGGTGGTGCGGGGTTGCCTCCGCGGTCACCTTCACGCCGCGGGACTTAGCCCAGCGCACAACCTCAATGGAGCCCTTGGTGGACAGGTGGCAGATGTGCAGCTTGGAGTCCAGGTGCTCAGCCAGCAGCACGTCGCGGGCGATGATTGCCTCTTCGGCGACGGCGGGCCAACCGGCCAGACCCAGGTCAGCGGACACCTTACCTTCGTTCATCTGGGCGCCTTCGGTCAGGCGCGGCTCCTGCGCGTGCTGCGCAATAACGCCGTCAAAGGTCTTGACGTATTCGAGGGCGCGGCGCATCACGGCGGGGTCATACACGCACATGCCGTCGTCAGAGAACACGCGCACGTTCGCGGTGGAGTTCGCCATGCCGCCAATGTCGGAGAGGCGCTCGCCCTTCAGGCCCACGGTCACTGCGCCGATGGGCTGCACGCGGCACCATGCGGATTCCTTGCCGAGGCGGTCAACCTGCTCAACCACTGCGGCGGTGTCTGCCACGGGCATGGAGTTTGCCATGGCGAACACTGCGGTGTAGCCGCCCAGGGCTGCTGCGCGGGTGCCGGTCTCCACGGTTTCGGATGCCTCGTAACCGGGCTGACGCAGGTGGGTGTGGATGTCGACCAGGCCGGGCAGCGCCACCTGGCCTGCCGCCTCGACGACCTGTGCGTCTGCGGCGTCAATGTTCTCTGCGATGCGGCTAATCACGCCGTCCTCGATGAGGATGTCGGCGACCTTTTCGCCGTAGAGGCTTGCGCCCTTGATCAGGTACTTGCTCATGGTGTTGGTTCCTCTCGTTAGGAAGGTCGTTTAGGATTCGTCGCCGGCGTAGAGCTTGGCGCTGGAGCCGTCGGTCAGAAGCAGGTAGAGCACCGCCATGCGCAGCGCCACGCCGTTGCTGACCTGGCGCAGGACCCAGGAGTTGGTGGCGTCGGCGGCTTCGGTGCAGATTTCCAGGCCGCGGTTCATGGGGCCCGGGTGCAGGATTGCGACCGGCTGCGGCTGCGCCTGCAGGGTTGCGAAGCGTTCGGCGGTCAGGCCCCACAGGTCGGTGTACTCCTCTGCGGAGGGGAAGTACGCGGCATTCATGCGTTCCTTCTGGATGCGCAGCAGCATGACGGCGTCGGGGTTGGTGGCGATGGCTTCGTCGAAGTCGTGGAAGATTTCTACGCCGGCTTCTTCAACCCAGGAGGCGGTGTTCAGCGGCAACAGGGTCGGCGGTGCAACGAAGACGACCTGCGCACCGAGGGTGCTCAGCAGCCAGAGGTTGGAGCGTGCCACGCGCGAGTGCAGGATGTCGCCGACGATGAGCACACGCATGCCGGACAGGTCGGTGCCGCGGGGGCTGTCGAGGCCGTCGCGTTCTGCCTTGTACTGGCGCAGGGACACGGCGTCGAGCAGTGCCTGGGTGGGGTGCGCGTGGGTGCCGTCGCCCGCGTTGAGTACGGGGATGTCGGTCCAGCCTGCTTCGGCGAGGCGCTGCGGTGCGCCGGATGCCGAGTGGCGGATTACGAACGCATCCGCGGCAATCGCCTTGAGGGTCTGCGCGGTGTCCTTGAGCGACTCGCCCTTAGACAGGGAGGAGCCGGAAGCGGAGAAGTTCGTGACGGCTGCACCGAGGCGCTTCTCTGCGGCTTCGAAGGAGAGGCGGGTACGGGTGGAGTCCTCGAAGAAGAGGTTGACGACGGTCTTGCCGTTGAGCACGTTGAGGGTGCGGTTTTCGGCTTTGACCTGCGCCATGTAGTCGGCGACGTCAAGGATTTCGATGGCTTCTTCGCGGGTTAGTTCGCGGGTGTCGAGCAGATGCTTCATGAGAGCCCTCCCAGCTGGATAATGTCAACTCGGTCTGTTGCGTTGTCGGTTTCGGTCAGTACGACGCGCACGGTTTCGCTGGCGCTGGTGGGCAGGTTTTTGCCCACGTGGTCGGCGCGGATGGGTAGTTGCCGGTGTCCGCGGTCGACGAGGACTGCCAGGCGTACGAGGGCGGGGCGTCCGTGGGCGTTGAGTGCGTCGAGGGCGGCGCGTACGGTGCGGCCGGAGTAGAGGACGTCGTCAACGAGGACTACGGTTTTACCTTCAATGCCGATGCTGGGCATGATGCTCTCCCCTGCGGTATCTGGGGAGGTGGTGCCGGTGGGCGAGACGGGCTGGTCGTCGCGGTAGGCGGTGATGTCCAGGGCGCCGATTCGTGTTTCTGCGTTGAAGTTCGGCTCGATGGCTTGGATGCGGGCTGCGAGTCGCACGGCGAGGGGTACGCCGCGGGAGCGGATGCCGATGAGTACGAGGTTTTCTACGCCTTTATTGGTTTCGATGATTTCGTAGGCGATGCGGGTGAGGGCGCGGCGGATTTCGTCCTCGCTGAGGATGGTGCGGCCGACGGTGGTCGCGTCCTCGGAGGCGTTTTGAGGGGTTGCCGAATGGGGGGCTGCGGTTATGTTTCGCCCCTGGTTCGCGCCGGATGTGGGTACAGTTGCCCCAGGCATAGCCGTCTCCTTCCCCGCCTCACGGGACGGATTTAAAGGTTTTGTGCTTCTAGTAGGGTACCACAGTTCACAGGCTACGTTCAGGTTCGGCGAGAGACCGCTCACTTGCATGCAACGCATAGAAAGACTTCCTGACCGGCGCGCGCCCTCGGTCAGTTCACCACACATTGGACCGGGGAGATTCCCCAATGGCCGCTGGAGAGGCTATCTGACCCGCCGCAATATAAGATGAAGGGGTACATCTCTATCGACTCACACTATTTAGGAGAGTTCATGACCGCCTCCGGCACTCCTGCCGACGCTTCGACGAAGACGTCGATGGACTTTGATGGCTTGATTCATCAGCTTCGAGATACTGCTCGTAATACTCGCGAACAGGGCGACCGTTTGGAGCGCCTAACTAAGCTGTTCCTGACCCAGGACAGCATCCAGAGCCGTCTGTACAAGGATGTGTATCTATGGAATGAGTGGGATGGCCGCGAGGACTTCGGCGATATTGGTATCGACTTGGTGGCTGAAAATGTTGACGGCGGCGTAACCGCTATTCAGTGCAAGTTCTACGATGAGCAGAGCACGATTGCTAAGGCAAATATCGATTCCTTTATTGCGGCTTCCGGTCGTGAACCGTTTACGCACCGCATTATTGTGTCTACGACCGATAAGTGGTCGAAGAATGCGGAGAAGATGCTGGAGGAGCAGCGCTTCCCTGTGCAGCGTATGGGTCTTCAGAATTTCCGTGATTCTAATATCGACTGGTCGACCTATTCCCTGGATGAGTCGGACGAGCAGCAGGTTGGTCATAAGCCGCATAAGGAGCTTCGTCCGCACCAGGACCGAGCTATTACGAACGCCCTGAACGGTTTGAAGGAGAACGACCGCGGCCAGCTGATTATGGCTTGCGGTACCGGTAAGACCTTTACTGCTATTCGCTTGGCTGAGAAGTTTGCCGAGCAGAATGGCGGTCACGCCCGTGTGCTCTTTATGGTGCCTTCCCTAGCGCTTATGTCGCAGTCTATTTCGGAGTTCTCGAACGAGATTGAGGGTCCGTTCCATGCTTATGCGGTGTGCTCCGATTCGAAGGTGGGCCGCGAGAAGAAGCGTGGTGGCGCTAATGCTGATTTGGCTGACCTGCGTGTTGAGGACCTGCAGCTGCCCGCTACGACGGACGGTGCCGAGTTGGCAAAGGCAATGAATGCTAACCCGCTGGATGAGGGCCTCGAGGTGGTCTTCTCCACCTACCACTCTATTGATGCTGTGTCTGCGGCTCAGGCTGCGGGTATCGGCGAGTTTGACCTGATTATTTGCGATGAGGCGCACCGCACGACCGGTGTGACTCTGGCGGATGAGTCGGAGTCGAACTTCGTGAAGATTCACGACAATAAGTATGTGGTGGGCCGCAAGCGTGTCTACATGACGGCTACCCCCAAGATTTTTAATGAGGACACGAAGTACCAGGCGAGCGAGAAGGCCGCCGTGCTCTGTTCCATGGATGACATGGATACCTTCGGTCCGGTGTTCTACCGTATCGGCTTTGGCGAGGCTGTTGAGAAGGGCTTGCTGACCGATTACAAGGTTCTGGTGCTGGGCGTTTCCGAGTCGCAGGTTGCGACCTCTTTCCAGAACCTTCTGGCTGACGAATCTAACGAACTTGCCATTGATGATGTGGCGAAGCTGGTGGGTTGTTGGAACGGTCTCGCTAAGCGCCGTAGCGGTGAGCTGGAGGCTTCCTTCGGCGATGACATCGCTCCCATGAAGCGTGCCGTGGCGTTCAACCGTTCGATTAAGGATTCCCAAAAGATTGAGCGCGAGTTTGAGGACCTCGTGCGCATTAACCTGCGTAGCCGTGAGAACGACGACCCGACCGATGACCTGGGCGTGCAGGTTCGCCACATTGATGGCGGTTTTAACGCGCAGAGCCGTGCCGAGCTCCTGAACTGGCTCAAGCAGGAGCCGAATGAGGAGGGCCCGATTTGTCGTATCCTGACGAACGCTCGCTGCTTGACTGAGGGCGTGGACGTTCCGAATCTTGACGCGGTGCTCTTCATGAATCCCCGTAATTCGATGGTGGATGTCATTCAGGCTGTGGGTCGCGTGATGCGCCGTGCCGAGGGTAAGAAGTACGGCTATATTATTCTGCCGATTGCTATTCCTGAGGGCGTATCTACCGCTGAGGCTCTGAGCGATAACAAGCGTTACAAGGTGGTGTGGCAGGTGCTTCAGGCTCTCCGGGCCCACGATGAGCGCATGGACGCAACGATTCACCAGATTGAGCTGAATGTCTCCGACCCCGAGTCGATTATTGTGCAGACCGTTGATTTGGCTCCGAAGAAGGAAAAGGACAGTATCGGAGCGAATGATACCGAGGCACCGGAGGATTCCATTACTCCGGCTGAGCAGATGACTCTGACTTTCCCCGCGCAGGACTGGAAGGAGAGCGTGTACGCCAAGATTGTGGATAAGGTGGGCACCCGCGACTACTGGGATGACTGGGCGAAGGATATTGCGACCATCGCGGACCGTCATATCACGATGATTCGTAATCTGCTGGATGAAGCGAGCCCCGAAAGCGAGCTGCGCACCATCTTTGCTCAGTTTGTAGAGGGTCTGCAGCAGACCTTGAACCCCGCGATTGATGAGGGACAGGCCATTGAGATGCTGGCACAGCACCTGATTACGAAGCCTGTCTTTGACGCAATGTTCGCCGGGCACCGCTTTACCGAGCTGAACCCGGTTTCGCTTGCCATGCAGAACGTGGTGGACCATTTGAACGCGAACGCTACCTTTGAGAAGGAGCGTGAGTCGCTGTCGGCGTTTTACGAGTCGGTTCAGCGCCGTGTGAAGGGCCTTGATAGCGCGGCGGCGAAGCAGCACGTAATTAAGGACCTCTACGATAAGTTCTTCCAGAATGCTTTTCCCCAGGTTGCAAAGCGTCTGGGTATTGTCTTCACCCCGGTTCGGGTGGTTGACTATATCCTCCGCTCGGCGGATGTGGCTCTGCGGGAGTCCTTCGGCAAGTCGCTCTCAGATGAGGGCGTGAGCATTATTGAGCCCTTCGTGGGCACGGGTACGTTCATCACCCGCCTGCTACAGCTGGGTCTGATTCGCCCGGAGGACCTGGAGCGTAAGTACACCCGCGAGTTGTTCGCGAATGAGATTGTGCTGCTCTCGTACTACATTGCGGCGATTAACATCGAGACGGTGTACGGTGAGGTAGCGAAGGAACACGGTCTGGGGACGGAGTATGTGCCGTTTAACGGCATGGTCCTGACCGACACTTTCCAGCTCTCCGAGTCTGCACATCAGCTGGATAACCCTGCGTTCCGCGCCAATAGCGAACGTGCAGAGCGTGAGCTTGAACAGGATATTCAGGTGATTGTGATGAACCCTCCATACTCGATTGGAGACAAGGAGGCTTACGAGGAGAATGACTCGGCTAAGAAGTACACGCACCTGGATAATCGCATTAAAAGTACTTATACTGCACGTTCTTCCTCTCGTCAGAAGAAGAGCCTCAATGATTCTTACGTTCGCGCAATTCGATGGGCATCTGACAGAGTGCAGGATAGCGGTGTCATCGCTTTCGTCTCCAACGGCTCCTTCATTGACGGCAATGCGGCAGATGGTCTGCGCAAGTGCTTCATGGATGAATTTTCAAAAATCTATGTCTACAACCTGCGCGGTTATCAGTACACCTCAGGCGAAAAATCGCAACGCGAGGGCGGTAAAATTTTTGGTTCGGGTTCCCGCACATCTATTGCTATCTGCGTACTTGTGAAGGACCCCTCGCACACGGGCGAGGCCGTACTGCACTACCGCGATATTGGCGACTACCTGAGCCGCGAGGACAAGCTCGGCATCATTGAGCGGGAAGAATCCATCGCAAATACCGAGTGGGAGGTTATTGTTCCTAACGAGGCTGCCGACTGGATTAATCAACGCGATGAACAGCACTATCAAACTTATCAGCCTATCGCTGATAAAGAATATAAGGGTAAAGCAAATACGCCTGCAGTCTTTGAGAATTACTCTAATGGAATGAAGACTAACCGCGACCCTTGGGTCTACAATTTCTCTTCTGAAGTTGTAGAGTCCAATGTAAGTCGTATGCTTAGTTTTTATCACAAGCAATTTGAGGCTGAAATTCACAGCAAAGATGAAACAAAGATTAGCTGGAGCAATAAGTTAAAAACTCGCCGGAAAGGACGCAAGGCTATCCCCTTTGTACCTGAAAGCGTACGGGAGTCAATGTACCGCCCATTCTGCAAACAATATCTGTACTCTGAGGAAAATCTCATTGAGCGTCCAGGCATTTTCTCAAAAATTTTCCCCACACCAAAACACAATAACTTGGTATTTGGTTTTACTGGAGGCAGTTCAACTTTAGAGTTTAGTGTACTGATGGTCAGCATCCTTCCTGACTATGAATTAATTTCAAAAGCTCAGTGGGTGGCATTGTATACTTACGAACCAGTCATGGCCGATGATGGAGGTTTCAATCTTAACTTCGGCGGGGGCGAGGTCGTGGATGGCTACACCCGCAAGGAGAACATGACCGACGCTACCCTGGCGGCATACCGTAGCACCTATGGTGACGAGGGCATCGCGAAGGAGGATATCTTCTATTACATCTACGCACTACTGCACCACCCCGAGTACCGTGAGAAGTACGTGGCGGATTTGAACAAGGTACTTCCGCGCATCCCTCTGGTAAAGGGTTTCTGGGAGTACTCACGCGTCGGTCGTGCCTTGGCAGAGATTCACCTGAGCTACGAGAGCGTGGAGCCTTACCCGCTCGATGAGGTGGTCTCCTCCCCCGTTCCCGAGGATCTCGAGGAGCGCTTCGAATTCTACCGGGTGCAGGAGCTACAGTTCGACCCCAAGGAAGACAAAACCTTCATCAAATACAACAGTCGCCTAACTCTCAAAGGTATCCCCGAGGAAGCCCACGAGTATCAGGTGAACGGCAAGTCCGCGCTGGGATGGGTTGTTGACCGCTACCAGGTGAAGACTGATACGAAGTCGCTCATTACGAACGACCCGAACGATTACTGCCGCGCAGTCAATAACCCGCGGTACATCGTGGATCTGATTAAGCGTCTGGTGACTGTTTCTTTGGAGACTCAGAAGCTGGTGGGTACGCTCCCCCGCTTCGAAGTTCTGGAGGACAACGCCTAACCGGAGCTTGCGAGAGAGCTACTGAGATAAAGGGAGAGCCCCACCGTGCGTAGTGTACGGTGGGGCTCTCCCCGTTCTGGCACTCCCCGGATACATAGAAAACCCGGCTAACCTGTAGCAAACTACAGGTTAGCCGGGTTTTCTGTACTCATTCCGCTAGTGGGCACCTTGCCCAAAAGCAGCCGAAGCACATTGTACAGGGCACATCAGCTACTCACCTTGAGCTGCTGCGGTCGCCTCGCTCGTAGCGTCTGCTTTGCCTCCGCAATCCTCATGAAGGGTCTCAGACTTGATAACAACGAACGCGTTATCTTCAGAACGGCGAACAACAAAGACCCGTCGCGTTAGCTGCGGGTCCTTAAATTTCTTACCCTCAGCAGAGCGAACGTTGCTCCAGTCTTCACAGAACGTGATGGTTGCGCCGGTGTTGTATGAGACAGAACCATCGTCGTTCATGGTTCCATAGGTGACTGGATCGATGTTATTGAAGGCAATTTCGCCCTTGATAGGACCGTGGTTTTCTTCTGTGAACTTTTGAATATTCTCCACTTCTTCCTTTGTGTCTTCCAGGAAGTTTTTATGCACGTATCGGAGCAGCTCTTCATCGCTCGTGTGCTCCATGCTCCCATGCATCCATGCATTCCAAATGAGTCGGTACTGTTCCAACGCATCGTATGCAGCCTTGAGGGTCGCATCTGCTGCTTCCTTCGACGGGTTATCCAAATCAACGTTCGCACGAATCAGCACGGGCTCATAACCCGTCGGAGTGGGCGAAGGAGTAGGAGTTGCAGAAGCCTCGGCACTTGCCGATTCAGTGCTCGCGGAAGTTGAAGCACTAGATTCTGCGCTGACCTGCGCGCCGCCGGAACATGCGGACAGGGCGAGCATTATTGCCGCAGAGAGCGCGGCAATAGAAGTACGCGTGGTACGACTAAACATCATTGTTAGTTCTTTTCTGGTGTGTGGTTGTGTAAACCGCAGAATTATCCACGCAACAACGTGTGGAATTCAGCGGAATGTTATCGGTTGATGCCATTACCCTAACATATATCCACGGAGCACACACCCCGGCTCACTATTTGTCCACTTTGGCAATGTTCCGTTCATATCGGTGCAGACAAGGGCATCTCTGAGGTATGCCCAGAAGCGCATACCGGGCACGCGGGGCGACCGCATCCGCTCAAAGCGAGTAGCTAACACTGATGGAGGCGCATACCGGGCACGCGGGGCGGGGGCTCCATCCTCGAGGCGCCTATGTTGTTTATAAGCTAGGGTGCCGCAGAGGGGGCACTCCCCCGCCCGCGTTGTCCGGTGAAGCCTCAACTGTTGCTAACAAACCCTGCGAGCGCATCCGCACCCAATACGGAACCCCACGCAGAACTGCACCAACCAAACGCAACCTAGACACAGAAAACCCCCGCCGTCCTGTAGCAAACTACAGTACGGCGGGGGTTTCACGTACGCTCCCCTGCGGGCACATCCTCAACAGCAGCAAACCAACCAGCCATAAAAGCTGGCGAGCAGGCCGCGGTGGGACGTCTTACGCGAGCAGGGTCGGCTTCACCTGACGGAGCTTATCCAGCAGACCGTTCACGAACTTCGGAGATTCATTCGTGGACAGCACACGCGCCAGACCGACAGCCTCAGAAATTGCGACAGCATCCGGAACTTCGTCATTGTACAGAAGCTCCCAAGTGCCAATACGCAGCACGGCACGGTCCACGGCGGGCATACGCTCGAAGGACCAGTCACGGGCGTAAGTCTCCACAAACTCGCGGATCTCTTCGTCGTGGTCGCGGACGCCACGAATGATTTCCTCAGAGTAAGCAGAGATCTGCGCTACCGTGTACAGTCGGCGGCGGCGGAGTACCTCAATATAATCTTCGTTGCGCTGATCCGCCTCGAAGAGCACTTCGAGGGCGCGCAATCGGGCTTTCGTACGCGAATTCATTAGTCGTTCACGCGACCGAGGTACTCGCCGGTGCGGGTGTCAACCTTGACCTTGGTGCCGGTCTCCAGGAACAGGGGAACCTGGATCTCGTAGCCGGTCTCAACGGTTGCGGGCTTGGTGCCGCCGGTGGAGCGGTCACCCTGCAGGCCGGGCTCGGTGTAGGTGATTTCGAGGACCACGGATGCGGGCAGCTCGATGTACAGGGGGCTACCCTCGTGCATTGCGATGGTTGCGGTCTGGGACTCAAGCATGTAGTTTGCTGCGTCGCCGACAACGGTTGCGGGAACGTTGATCTGGTCGTAGGTCTTCATGTCCATGAAGACGTAGTCGTCGCCGTCCTGGTACAGGTACTGGTAGTCGGAGCGGTCAACGGTTGCGGTTTCGATCTTAGCGCCAGCGTTGAAGGTGCGGTCGACGACCTTGCCGGAGGTAACGTTGCGCAGCTTGGTGCGGACGAATGCGCCACCCTTACCGGGCTTAACGTGCTGGAACTCAACGACGGACCAGAGGTTGCCGTCAATCTTCAGGACGGCGCCGTTCTTAATATCGGTAGTGGATGCCATGGGGCTCTCCTTCGTGTCATCGACGCTCACGCCGTAGTGGTACCCGGCGAGGCGCTAAGTTTTCAATGAGCAAAAATATGTCCCGTACATTCTACAGGATGCGCACGAGTTTGCCTAGCAGGGGCGCCACAGTTTTTCTGTGGCACCCCGCCCGGCTGCCGCGTATTAGCAAACACGCGCCGGGTGCATCCGGTGAATGTACGGAACTTGCGCCTACTCGGAGATAATCTCCTGGTAGGTCATGTACAGGATCGAGTCGTCCGGCACCTCGTAGACGCGCGGGCGAGCCAAACCGTCAAGAATGATGAAGCGCAGAAGGTTGCCGCGTGCCTTCTTGTCGCGGCGCATTGCTTCGAGTAGCTGGGGCCATGCGTCTGCCTTGTAGGAGGTGGGCAGGCCCAGGGATTCGAGGATGCGGCGGGTGCGTGCCACGAGTTCTTCGTCGGCGTGTCCGGTTGCCAGCGCCAGTTCGGCGGCGTAGACCATGCCGACGGACACTGCCGCGCCGTGACGCCACTGATAACGCTCGTTGCGCTCAATGGCGTGGGCGAGAGTGTGGCCGTAGTTCAGGATTTCGCGGCGGCCGGATTCGCGCAGGTCCTCGGAGACGACCTCAGCCTTCACGCGCACGCTGCGTTCAATGAGTTCACGCATCACGGCGGACTGCGAATCGCGTACGGCGTTCGGGTTCGCCTCGATCAGGTCAAGGATTTCGGGGTCTGCGATGAAGCCACACTTGACGACCTCACCCATGCCGGTCAGCAGCTCATGCTCGGGCAGGGTGCGCAGGGTGCCAATCTCGCAGAGCACCGCGGCGGGCGGCCAGAACGCGCCGACCAGGTTCTTACCCTCGGCGGTGTTGATGCCGGTCTTACCGCCCACGGCGGCGTCCACCATGCCGAGCAGGGTGGTCGGAATGTGGATGACGCGCACGCCGCGCAGCCAGGTTGCCGCGACGAAGCCGGCAACGTCGGTAATGGCGCCGCCGCCCACGGAGATGATTGCGTCGGTGCGGGTGAAGTCGTTCTGACCGAGCACCTGCCAGCAGAACGCCGCCACCTGGTAGTGCTTTGCCTCCTCAGCGTCCGGAATTTCGGCGCTAAACGATTCGTAGCCCATGGCGCGCAGGTCTTCCATGACCAGCTCACCGGTGGAACGCAGAGCACGCGGGTGAATCACGAGCACCTTCTTGGTGCGGTTGCCCAGAATTTCGGGGATTTTACCGAGCAGGTTGTGGCCGATGAGAACCTCATAGTTCTCACGCGGGGAGCTGCCGGTCACCGGGATGCGGGTAATATCTTCCGCGCCGGAGGCACCGAAAGTGGGGGTGGGCTGAGTGCTCATCATGTGTCCTTTCACAGGTGAGGGGTTATGCTTGGGGGCGCTGCGCGCGGGAGGCACGGGTTGCGGTCACGTACGCCTGGATTTCGGCGGTCATCTCGGTGATGGGGCGGCCGCCGCGTGCGTCCAGGGTGAAGTGCGCCAGCTCTTCGTATCGGCTGCGGCGACGCTCAAAAATTTCGGTCCACCGCTCGACCGGGTTCGGTTGCAGCAGCGGGCGGGTCTTGTTGCCGGTAATGCGCGGGGTGACGGTGTCAGCATCAACGAGGATGTACACCACGCATTCGTCCTTGAGCAGCTCCGCAACCGAGTCGGTCATGGGTGCGCCACCGCCCAGGGAGAACACCGTGTTGCGGTAGGCCGGGGAGGTCAGTACTTCCTCGATGGTTTTGCGTTCGAGCTCGCGGAAGTGCGCCTCACCAAAAATCTCGAAGATTTCGGAGACTTCGCCGTAGCGTTCCACGATGAGCTGGTCGGCGTCGAGGAACTCGTAGCCGTAAAAACGCGCCAGGTGCGTACCGATGTAGGTTTTACCTGCCGCCATGGGGCCGATGAGCACGATGGGGCGGGAGCGTTCCGCGAAGTTCTCGTGCATTTCACGCACCTGCTGCGGGTGGATGCGAGCGCCGGCGGACTCGTCTTCTGCGAGCGCCTCTGTGGGAATTTCTACGGGAATTTCCGCGGGGATTTTCTCCAGCGCAACGGGTTCTTCCGATGCGGGCGTTTCTTCCGGCGCGCAAGCTTCGAGGGGCTTCTCCCCTGCCTGGCTCTCTTCTTCCGCGGCGGGCACTGCGGGTGCGGCAACCTGAACCTTACCGAACAGCGCCGGGGTCGGACGCACCGGCTTGGCGGGTTCAGCCACAGGCACGGCTACGGGTACGGGGGCTGTGGGAGCAGAAGCGGTAGCGCTCTCCCCCGCCGACTCTGCAGGCTGAGCCTGCTTCGGAGGCGCCGGCTTGGGCGCGGCAGGTTTCGGTGCAGCCGGTTTCGGAGCTGCGGGCTTGGCAGGTGCAGGCTTAGGCACAGTCGGCTTGGGCGCTTCTGCCTTCGCGGGCTCCTTGCCGGGTTCCGCGGGCTCCTTGCGGGGTTCCTCTTCGGCGGTGCCCATGCCCTGCAGGGCGCTGAGCAGCTTCAGGCGCAGGTCCTCGTCCAGGCCGAGCGCCGGGTCGGCGTCCTCAGACACCGAGGAGGCGTACAGGCGCACACCCTGCGTGCTCGCCGCAGCGGCGGCGGGCAGGGGGCGGGCGCCAGAGCGCATCAGGTCAGCCGGGGTGGGCACGCGAGAGGCCGGGCGAGAAGAAGAAACCGACGCGGCAGCCTCACGAGCCTTAACAGTCCCAGCGCCCGCAGCGTCAACAGCCTGCTCAGCCGCAACAGATACGGATTCCGACACACCGGGCTCCGATACGCCGGATTCCGGGCGCGGCGAAGCGCCCCCTCGCGCACGCTGCGTTGCCGCAGCAATACGCGCAAGGGGGCTCGAAGCGACCGGGCGAACACCCCGCTCCACAGAAACCTCCCCGGAACCGCGACCCTTCACGCCGCGGCCCTCAGACTCCGCAGGAAGGGGCACTACGCGTCCCAACCAGCCACGTTAGACTCCCACGCCAAAGACGCCGGGATGGCGTCCAGGTAGGAATCCATGTTGCGGCGAGTCTCACCAATCGAGTCGCCACCAAACTTCTCCAGTGCAGCCTCAGCGAGCACCAGGGCGACCATAGCCTCCGCCACCACACCGGCGGCGGGAACAGCACACACGTCCGAACGCTGGTGGTGGGCGCGAGCCTCTTCACCGGTGGAAGTGTCAATGGTCTTCAGAGCCTTCGGCACGGTCGCAATGGGCTTCATTGCCGCGCGCACACGCAACAGGTCGCCAATGCTCATGCCGCCCTCAATACCACCTGCACGGTTGGTATCGCGGGTAACACCGTTTTCGCCAATAGAAATCTCATCGTGAGCGGCAGTGCCCGGGCGGTCGGCGGTCGCGAAACCGTCACCAACCTCAACGCCCTTAATAGCCTGAATACCCATCAGCGCTGCGGCAAGGCGCGCATCCAGGCGGCGGTCCCAGTGCACGTACGAACCCAGTCCGGGAGGCATACCGTACGCGAGCACCTCAACCACACCGCCGAGAGTCTCGCCGTCCTTGTGCGCCTCGTCCACGCGCTGAACCATCGCGTCGGAGGTTGCCTTATCGAAGCAGCGCAGCGGGTCAGCGTCCAGCTGGTCAACGTTGAGGGGCGAAGGCACCGGGGCACCCTCGGGGGCGTGCACGCCACCCACAGCCACGGTGTGAGAAACCAGCTCAACACCCAGAGCCTTCAAAATCTGGGCGGCAACCACGCCAAGAGCCACGCGGGTCGCAGTCTCACGAGCGGAGGCGCGCTCCAGCACCGGGCGAGCCTCAGAGAAGTTGTACTTCTGCATGCCGGTAAAATCGGCGTGACCGGGGCGCGGACGAGTCAGCGCAGCGTTACGCGCACGACCCTCAATCAGCTTCGGATCCACCGGATCGGAGCTCATCACGTCAGTCCACTTGGGCCACTCGGTGTTCGCAATCTCAATCGCGACCGGGCCGCCCTGAGTCAGGCCGTGACGCACACCGCCCAGGATGCGCACGCGGTCCTCCTCGAACTTCATGCGGGCACCGCGGCCGTAGCCGAGGCGGCGACGAGCCAGGGCGTCACGCACCATGTCGCTGGTGAGTTCCACACCGGCGGGCACGCCCTCAATAATGCCGACGAGCGCCTCGCCGTGGGATTCTCCGGCAGTGAGCCAACGCAGGGCCATAGGTTAACCTCTTTTCATCGCACCCGCACCGCAGCGCAGGAGGAAGGAATAATAATTCTTCACGTGTATAAATAGTGTATAAAATGCCTGTTTACTGAGCGAGTGAAAGCACGCTTTTTTCACGAAACGGAAGCACGAAGCGGAAGACCAACCGCCGCGCACATCGCATTCACCAGGCCCAGTAGTTCACCCTCAGACAGGGTGCGGTCGGTAAAAAGCAGAACCTGCTCCACCGCCTGATACAGCAGCATCTCCAAACCGGAAACCACCGTGCCGCCGTTCGCCTCCCAAGCGCTCGCCAGCACCGAAGGCCACGGGTTATACGCAACATCGAGCAGTACCGGCCGGTGCGTCGCGGAGGCGCCCTTCAGCCCGGTCAGCTGGCTCGCCCACTCATCCGCCGCACGGGCAGGAAGAGTAGACACCACCGGGTGATGACCGCGCTCAGCAAGATTCTGCGGCAAATCAGCCAGCGCAATCTGCTCCAGCTGAACACCCAGGCGGTCCGCCGCCTCCTGTACGCTACCGAGCTTATGCAACGAACGGGCGTACACGCTCACGCGGCAATACCCCAGCGCGTGTAGCGCCGCCAAAGCGGAAATAGCGGTCGCTCCCCCGCCCACAATCGCGGCGGAATCCTTGAGTGGGTGCGGCTCCAAACCGGCGTGGCGCAGCGCGTTCACAATGCCGATGACGTCCGTATTATGCCCCAGCACCTTCTCGCCGCGCGGATACACCGTATTCACAGCACCGGTCACCTGCGCCATCTCGCTGATCTCATCGCAATACTGAATGACCGCGGTCTTCAACGGCATCGTCACCGACAGACCCGCAATATACGGGGCGTCCTCCGTACCGTCCGGGTGGCGCACACCGTGCATTATCGCCGGCAAATCATCGGGTAGAGTATCGCGGCGATCATATTCAAGATTCGCCTCGCCCAAAAAGTCGTACGCCGCACGATGCAGCGCCGGTGACAGGGAATGCTTAATCGGGTGCCCCAGCACGTAGGCACGGCGAAGATACGGGGCTTCACGGTACGGTTCAGTCTTCATCGGCACTCTCTCGCTCTCAACGCTGGGGAACACTCTCAACGCTTGGGGCTTGCGGACACGCACGCCACGAACCCGCGTTCGCAGGCGCACTCTACCCATTTTAAGGGACAAACCACTATTCGGGTATAGCCAAATAACCGACCGCAACCGAGTACAACCGAGCACCCCCGGCATTCGGGTACAGCAAAGGCGGGCACCTCCCCCACTATCGTGGAGGCGGTACCCGCCTCAGCAAGAAACCTTCAGTCCAAAGCTACCGAATCGTAGCTACCGGCCGAACCAATCAGCTGCAGCTTAGCTACAACGGTTCGGGTGCTTAGAACACCACTGGTTGTACTCTTCAACATAACGCTGGTGCTCAGCGTACGTGCGGGAGTACTTGGTCTCACCGGAATCCAGATCCACAGTCACCCAGTAGAAGTACGGGTTCTTCTCGGGAGCCGCAGCAGCCTTAATCGAAGCCAGCTGCGGAGAACCAATCGGACCCTTAGGAAGACCCTTATGCGCATAAGTGTTGTACTTATTGCTCTTATCGGCCTTCTGCTCTTCCGTCAGGTGGTACGAGCGGATACCCAGACCGTAGGTCACGGTCGCATCCGACTGAATCAGACCCGAGGTCTCACCATCGGGGTTGTTCAGACGGTTCTCAATGATGCCAGCAACCGCCACGTAGTCCTTCGGCTGAGCCTCAAGCTCCACGATGGAGGCAATGGTCAGAACCTCGAAGATCTTCTGGTCGCCGCTCACGCCAGCTTCCTTCAGGTCAGCCTTGGTCTTATCAACCATGGTCTGAATGACCTTCTTGATGTCGGTGCCCTTCGGGAAGCGGTACTCACCCGGGTGCAGCCAACCCTCAATCGAGGGGAAGTTGCTCGGCACACCGTACTGGGTGTAGTTGCTGACTGCGTCCTCAACCTGCTTGCGGGTGAACGCGCCATCGGAGCCAGAAACAATCAGATCGATGGTTTCGCTCACGCGCTTACCCTGCGGAATCGCCAGGTACAGTACGTTGCTGTTCGCCTCAATAATGGTCTTAATCGCGCTCGAGCTGCTCATGTGCTGTTGCAGTTCATAGGTGCCAGGCTGCAAGTACTTACCCTTGCTCTCCTTGGTGTACACCTCAAGGAACTTATCAGCATCAGCAATGACGCCAGCACTTTCCAGCTCCTCAGCCACCTGCGCGGTGGACTGGCCGGAACGAATCGTGAACGTCACGGTCGTGCCGTTACCGTTACCCGAGTAGTCACGATTCTTGAACGGGTCGTAGCGAGTAATCAGGGCACCAGAAATGATGACCAGAGCCACGACAAACAGGGAAATTGCGCTCAGCATGACGGCGCGGCGGCGGCGCTTACGCGCACGCAACGTAGCCACCGACACGATTTCCTGTTCCATCGTAATGCCGGTAATACCCTTACGTTCGTCCTCAGCCGTGGGCCTAAAGAGGTCGAGCCCGCTCTCTTCGGGGTGTTTATTCTGTTCGGTCACTGAAGGTTCTCCGTTTCGTTGACGGCACCAACCGCGGTCCCTTCTGACTCGGACGGTCGGTTTTCTTCGTGGGCCGGATCGCTCACCTTGTACCCGGCTACGGACTGCCCCGCCTTGAGGGCATCCAGGCTGTACTGCAGAATGTTCACAGCCGCCACCTGGTCAACCATAGTCTTGAAATCTCGGCTGGAAACCCCAGCCTCGTGCAGTGCACGGTGAGCGCTCACGGTGGTGAGTCGCTCATCCACCAGCCAAATGTTAATGTGTGTTTTCTCTTCGGCATCCAGCTCGGAGCGCAGAGCCTGCGCGTACTCCCGAGCCATTTCCGTGGAGGGAGAATCCCCACCACGCATGGTCTTCGGAAGCCCAACAAAAACCTCCACCACCTCGTTCACCTCAATCAGCTTACGCAAAACACGGCGGTCAGAGTTCTTCTTCGCGTCGCGGCGCAGCGTCTTGAGCGGGGTGGCGAGGATACCGTCAGGGTCGCTGAGGGCGGTGCCGACGCGGGCGTTACCCACATCGACACCCATCCGCACTCCGCGCTGGAATTCTGCCATGTTTAGGCCTGAGCCTGTGCGATAGCGTCGCGGACAGCGTCCAGTGCAGCACCAATCTTGGATGCATCCTGGCCACCACCCTGAGCGACGTCGTCCTTACCGCCGCCACCGCCGCCAAGAACACCGGCAGCGACGCGGACCAGTGCACCAGCCTTCACGCCAGCCTCACGAGCGCCCTCGTTGGTTGCCACCAGGATGACGGGGCGACCATTAGCCACACCCACCACAGCAACAACCGCAGCCTCGGAACCAAAGCGCGAACGCAGATCCAGAGCCAGCTCACGAACACCGTTAGCGTCCAGTTCGCCAGCGTCATGCGCCAGAACGCGAACAGAACCGATAGTCTGTGCGTTCTCCAGCAGCTTGCCAGCCTCAGCCTGCAGCTTCTCGCGGCGCAACTGAGCCAGTTCCTTCTCAGCAGCCTTCAGCTTAGCCAGAGTCTGGTTAATCTTCTCCGGCAGATCAGCGGAGGACTGAACCTTCATCAGGCCGGTCAGCTGGTTCACCAGGGTACGCTCAGCAGCCAGGTGGTTGAAGGAATCCAGACCCACCAGAGCCTCAACACGGCGGTTACCGGAGCCAACAGAGCTCTCAGTCAGCAGGGTCAGCGAACCAATCTCAGCGGACGAACCAACGTGGGTACCACCGCACAGCTCGCGGGAGAACTCGCCGCCGATTTCAACAACACGCACCACGTCGCCGTACTTCTCGCCGAAGAGGCTCATAGCGCCCAGAGCCTTAGCCTCAGCCAGCGGCATCTCACGAGTAATCACCTCGTGGTTATCGCGGATTGCGAGGTTAGCAACCTCTTCAACCTCACGCTTAGCGGACTCGGACAGGCCCTCGTTCCACGCGAAGTCGAAACGCAGGTAGCCTTCCTTGTTGAAGGAGCCACGCTGAGTAGCCTCGTTGCCGAGCACCTGGTGCAGGGCAGCGTGAATGATGTGGGTACCGGAGTGTGCCTTCTCACCGTCGCGGCGGCGCTGAACATCAACCTGTGCCACAACATCGGCACCGACGTGAACCTCGCCCTCACGCACAACGGCGCGGTGAACGCTCAGACCCTTCACGGGCTGCTGAACGTCCTGAACGTCAATGATGAAGCCGTTACCGGTAATAACACCGGTATCAGCTGCCTGGCCACCAGCCTCCGCGTAGAACGGAGTCTCATCCAGAACAACCTCAATCTTGTCGCCAGCCTTAGCGGCGGGAACAGACACGCCATCCACCAGGATTGCGCGCAGCTTAGTCTCAGTACGCAGCTCGGTGTAACCGGTGAAGATGGAGCCACGCTCGTCCACGAGCTTACGCAGCTCAGACAGGTCAGCGAACGCACCCTTCTTCGCCTTAGCGTCAGCCTGCGCACGGTGACGCTGCTCAGCCATCAGCTCACGGAAAGCCTTCTCGTCAACCTTCACGCCAGCCTCAGCAGCCATCTCCAGGGTCAGGTCAATCGGGAAGCCGTAGGTGTCGTGCAGAGCAAACGCCTCAGCACCGGAAACAGAGTTTGAGCCGTCCTTCTTAGCGGCAGCAACAGCCTCTTCCAGACGCTCAGTACCGGTCTCAATGGTGTGCAGGAACGCCTTCTCCTCAGCGTACGCAATGCGGGAAATACGCTCGAAGTCGTCACCCACGTACGGGAAAGCACCCTTCATAGCCTCGCAAGAAGCCGGGAACAGCACGGGCAGGCAGGGCTCAGTAACGCCCAGCAGACGCATCGCACGGATAGCGCGGCGCATCAGACGGCGCAGAATGTAACCGCGGCCCTCGTTGGAGGGGGTCACGCCATCAGCAATCAGCATCAGCGAGGAGCGGATGTGGTCAGCCACCACGCGCATACGCACGTCGTCCTCGTAGCCCTCGTCCTCGGGGGACTCGGAGCCGTGGTACTTCTTACCGGACAGCTTAGACGCAGCATCCAGAACAGGGCGGACCTGGTCGGTCTCGTAGAAGTTCTCAACACCCTGCAGCAGCATTGCCAGGCGCTCAACGCCCAGACCGGTATCGATGTTCTTCTTCGGCAGCTCGCCCAGAATCTCGAAGTCATCCTTGCCGATGCCCTCGCCACGCTGGTACTGCATGAACACGAGGTTCCAAATCTCAATGTAACGGTCGTCGTCAACCGCCGGGCCGCCGTCCTTACCGTAGGCGGGACCACGGTCGTAGAAAATCTCCGAGTCGGGGCCTGCAGGGCCGGGCTGACCGGTGGACCAGTAGTTTTCCTTCATGCCCATACGCTGAATACGCTCAGCGGGGAAACCAACGGTCTTAGTCCAAATCTCGAACGCCTCATCGTCACCCTCATAAATGGTGACCCACAGACGCTCGGGATCCAAGCCAAAACCACCCTGATCCTGAGGGGTAGTCAGCAGCTCGTAAGCGAAAGGAATCGCCTTCTCCTTGAAGTAATCACCGAAGGAGAAGTTACCAGCCATCTGGAAGAAGGTACCGTGACGCGCAGTCTTACCAACCTCTTCAATGTCCAGGGTGCGGATGCACTTCTGCACGCTGGTCGCGCGGGAGAACGGAGGGGTCTCACGGCCCAGGAAGTAGGGAATGAACGGCACCATACCGGCAATGGTGAACATAGCGCCGGGCTCGTTCGAAATCAGCGATGCCGAAGGCACCACAGTATGGCCGCGGGAAGCGAAGAAATCGATCCAGCGCTTGGAAATCTCCTGTGAGAGCATCTCGTTCCTTAGAGTAATCTGTGCGAAATTCTAAATTAGTCTACTGACCTATGGTGCCTGCCCGAGAGCAAAATGGCTAATCGAGCCAGTCTCGTACCGTGGTTTACGGGCGAAGACACCACCTTTTAAAACCTAGTTGAAGAAGCCGTCACCGAGCTGACGGTCACGCGCAATACGCTGCTCACGCGCTCGCTTCTGAGCCTCTTCCAAGGAGGCAATCTCAGCCTCCACCTCAATGAGTTCACGCTCAGCCAGGCGACGGTTCGTGGACTCAATCTCAGCCGAACTCATCTGGCGGTCCCACGTATCCAGGGAGCCAGGACGCAGATCCTGCTTCTGGCGCTCTACCTTAGCGTTGAGCTCCATCTCCTTCTCCTGCATGCCCTCACGCACGCGGGCGGCGAACTCAACAGCACGCAACGCGTACGGCTGCAGGGGCTTGCCAATCGGCGAATCGAAAAACTTTCCCATCTGAGACTCCGGGTTGAGGGCAAGCTCACCGTGCTCACGCATGAGCAGGGCGCTGCCGGGGGTACGCTGAGCAGGTTCGGAGGAGGCGGCACGCCTAGAAGCGAAGTAACCAACCGCCGCGCCGGCGCCAAGCAGAAGAGCTGAACGAAGCAGACCCATTAGTTCTCACCACCCGCAGAGTAAGAGGACTGTGCCGAACCATACTGACCGCCAGCGTGGTTGTTGCCGGTGCCGTGTGCATCGCCGGTCTTACCGCCGCGGAACGCCTGACGCACACCGTACGAGAAGGACGCAACCTTAATCAGCGGCTGACCCACAGTCGAGGTCACCAGCGAGGACAACGCAGAAACGTTCGCGGACGCATCCGAAACGTTCGAGGTGATGTCGTCAACCTTCTCCAGCTGCTCATTGGTGGTCACCACAGTGCGAGTCACCTCTTCAATGAGGGGGCCGGTGCTCTGGTTCAGCGAACGAATCGTCACGATAAGCTCATCAAACACCTTGGTCAGGCGAATAATGGGTAGCGCAAGAAGGGCCACCAGAATCGCAAAAACTCCTGCTGAAATCAGGCCCGCAATATCTCCGCCAGTCATCTATAACCCCATTCCGCTCAATGCATGATGCTTATCAATAGTCGTACAAGACCGCGTGCCACCGTGGCACGCAGCCGGATTGTGCGTACAGTTCAGGACCGTATACACAGTTCAATCCCCTATTTTAGTCGAAAAATCCTTCAAGCGCCCCCTAAACTCTCATGAAACTCCCAGCGACGGAAGATTCACAGGTTCAGCGGCACCACTGCCCTCTGGTGTATATACCCCCAAAACCCGCGCGTTAAACGGGAACAACCCGCCCCCACCGAACGGTGCAGGACGGGTTGCTTCTCGAAAAATCGAGATTATGCCAGACGCGAGTAGTACTCAACGACCAGCTGCTCGTCGCAGATCACGGGGATCTCTTCGCGCTTGGGCTTGCGCTCAAGCTTTGCGTGCAGCTTCTCGATCTCAACGTTCAGGTATGCGGGAACCTCGGGCAGAACTGCCTGGTGCTCGCCTGCAGCCGCAGCCTGGAAGGGGGTGGTCTTCTCAGCCTTGGGGTGAACGTGGATCAGCTGGCCGGGCTTGACGTGGAACGAGGGGCGGTCCACGCGAACGCCGTCAACCATGATGTGACGGTGAACAACCATCTGACGTGCCTGTGCAATGGTGCGGGCGAAGCCTGCACGCAGAACCAGAGCGTCGAGGCGGGTCTCGAGCAGCTCGACCATGTTCTTACCGGTCTGGCCCTCAATACGCTTTGCCTCGAGGTATGCGCGGCGCATCTGTGCCTCGCGGATGTTGTACTGAGCGCGCAGACGCTGCTTTTCCTTCAGCTGGGTAGCGTAGTTGGAGTCAGCCTTCTTGCGGGCACGGCCGTGCTGGCCGGGGCCGTAAGGACGACGCTCGAGGTACTTTTCTGCCTTCGGGGTCAGTGCAATGCCCAGGGCACGGGACTGACGCACGGTACGGCGGGTGCGGTTGTGCTTAGCCACAATCTACCTTTCATATGTGAGGCTCCTGCACCCTCACGGGTGGGGCCTCGGTCTGTTGAATACTGGCCTCCTCGGTTGACCCCGCCGGGATCCGTACGCGACCGGTTCGGTCGTTGCTGTACGGCGGTGGGGCGGAGAGCTCGGGGCAGAGTACCCCGCAGCTACATTACTGACACCCGCACGGAAGCGGGCATAGTAATTGCCAGACCCGTCAAGCTTACCGGATGCACCCGGGCTTTACCAGCCTTTTGGGAAATCTTTGGTTCAAATCACTATGCATGTGGGTTTTTGATGCATACCCACACGACCCCCACAGGAATTATTTATGCCCGTCAGGACTCTTTAGGCGCGACTTCCCCGGAAAATTGCGGCGCTAAGATGTTGGATTGTAATCATTTCGTTATTTTTAACCTGTGTCTTTATGGGAAATAGCTTGAACCACGCCCCCATATCGCCTAGACTAGAAACCATAACAAGCTTGGCGTCCGCCCTTCCGGGAAGGCCGACAGCCAAGACATCTATCACAACTCAAAACTCTGACGCGGTGCGCAGTACTACCGAGGTACTACGCACCGCTTTCTGTTTGCGCCGGTTGTTCGCGCGAATAACCGACCGGCGCGGGTGATTTCGCGTGATTGATGCGCGGCTAGTTGCCGCCGTCAAGAATCCTGCGGATACGCTCACGCCGCTCCGTCAACGTACGCTCAAAACCATGCTGAGTCGGCTCGTAGTAGACCGTGCCACGCAGGGTATCCGGCAGGTACTGCTGCGCCGCCACATGACCCGGCGCATCATGGGCATAAATGTACCCCTCACCGTGGCCAAACTGCTTAGCCCCCGCATAATGGCCATCACGCAAATGCACCGGAACCTGACCGGCAGCACCCGCACGCACATCCGCAATCGCACGATTAATAGCGTTATACGCGGCGTTCGACTTCGGCGCGAGCGCACAATAAATCACCGCCTGCGAGAGGATAATACGCGCCTCCGGCATGCCCACCAGCGCCACCGACTGCGCCGCGGCCGTCGCCACCTGCAACGCCTGCGGATCAGCCAGACCAATATCCTCACTCGCCAAAATCATGATGCGACGAGCCACAAAACGAGGATCCTCGCCGCCCTCCAACATGCGCGCCAGGTAGTGCACCGCGGCGTCCGCATCAGAGCCGCGCATGGACTTAATGAACGCACTCACCACGTCATAATGCTGATCGCCCGAACGGTCGTAGCGGATCGCGGCGCGGTCCACCGCCTCCGTAGCGTGTGCCAGGGTGATGCGCACCGGCTCGGCAGGTTCCGGGTCCTTCTCCCCCGCCTGTTCGGCCTCGCTAAAGGCAATCGCAGCCGCCGCCTCCAAGGAAGTCAGGGAGCGGCGAGCGTCGCCTCCAGAAACCGCCGCGAGGTGGGCGCGCGCATCCTCATCAATGACCGCCGCGCCGCCAAAACCGCGCGAATCAGCCAGCGCACGGTCAATCAGATGCTCAATATCGGACTGCTCCAGCGAATGAACCCGCAACAGGAGCGAGCGCGAGAGCAACGGCGAAATAATGCTGAACGACGGGTTCTCCGTCGTAGCCGCCACCAGAATCACCCAGCGGTTCTCCACGCCGGGCAGAAGCGCATCCTGCTGAGCCTTCGTAAAACGGTGAATCTCATCGAGGAACAGCACGGTGGTCGTGCCGTACATGTCGCGGTCGAGCAGCGCCTGATCCATGACCGCGCGAACATCCTTCACGCCCGCGGTAATCGCCGAAAGCTCTACGAACTTACGGCCCGGCGCGCGCGCAATCACATGCGCCAGAGTGGTCTTACCCGTACCCGGCGGGCCATACAGAATCACCGAGGACGGGCCAGCCGGGCCGGCGTTCTCCCCCGCCAACACGCGCAGAGGCGCACCGGGAGTCAGCAGATGATCCTGGCCGAGAACCTCATCAATAGTGCGCGGGCGCATCCGCACTGCCAACGGCGCACGAGACGCCGAACGGGAAGAGTGCGCACGCGATGCCGAGGCACGCGAGGAGGGCTCCTCAACAGGCGCACCAATCAAGCTCACGCGGTCCCCGTCGTCGGGCAACTCAAGATCAAAGAGGGAATCAGCCATAGTCTTACTCTATCGTTTCACAATCTGGAGGCAGGTACGGGGTGTGGATATACAACTGCGGATTTAGCTCGCGGCGTGATACCACACGGGTTTTCGATAGGTTAGTGTCTTCACCGTGGGTTTTAAACCCCGGGGCAAGGCTTTAAACCTCGGGACAATCCACTAACCTATCGAAAGCGTCGGCCTAGAGGGTCTCACTATCGAGAATCAGGGTCACCGGGCCGTCATTGACGAGCTCCACCTGCATGTCTGCACCGAACACGCCGGTCTCCACGTGCAGGCCACGCTCACGCAGCGCCTGAACATAGTCGTTGAACAGCGGCTCACTCACCGCACCGGGCGCAGCAGCAGACCAGGAGGGGCGACGGCCCTTCTTCGCATCCCCGTACAGGGTGAACTGGCTGACCGCCAGCACGGGTGCGCCCTCATCAAGGAGGGACTTCTCCCCCTCCAGCAGGCGCAGGTTCGCGGTCTTATCGGCAAGCTTCGCAATCTGCGCTGCACCGTCACCGTGCGTAATACCGACCAGCACCAGGTAGCCGGGCTGCTCAATCGCACCGACCGTCTCACCGTTCACGCGCACCGCCGCGCGGGTCACGCGCTGAATAACTACTCGCATCGTTCACCTTTCATCATGGAGCCGGCCTTCACCGGGCTCATACATCTCTTTCAACACCACACTCGGCAGCTGGTTTAGAGACAACTGCTTTTGAAGCAGCTGTTTTAGAGGCAGCCGCCATCAGAGCGTGCCGCGCAGCTGCACGGCACGCAAAAATTGGTTCGCCGCCCGCGGGGTACGAAACTCAATAAAACGCTTCTGCAGATGCTGCCCGCGAGCCTCCGCCAGCAACTCCCCAACATGCGGGTAGCTCCTCCACGTGTACCGAATCATGTTGTCCGGGTCGCGCAGAATATTCTTCAGCGGCGGCTCCACATTATCCGCCCACAGCCTCTGACCCGTCACCGCACGACGCACCGTCCGGCGAACCACACGCCACATGACCACCGCACGGCTGTAGCGCAGGTAAATCACCACATCCGCACGATCCAGCAGACGACCACGCACCTGCGGATACTGCCACTCCGTAATCCACGCAGGCTGCTCAATGAGCGTCTGAACATCCGCCTCAAAACTAGGGCGCGGAGTCCAGTTCGGGCCCCAATGCAACGAGTCCATCTCCGTATGCGGAATGTCCAGGAGGCGCCCCAACCGCGCCGCGAACGTCGTCTTACCGCTACCGCTCGGACCGGCAACCAAAATACGCATGGCTCCCCTCCTCCTTTGATGAGTACATAGATTGGCACACACGCCAGTTGATACAAAAGGTGGGCTGCGACCCTGCACCAGCAGAATACACAGCCCACCCTCAACGACGACCCCGCACAGCTCAACGCCCGCCGGGCCCACGCCGCACAGGCCCGCACCCCCTACGGGGCGCACGACCAAAGACTAGAGAAGATTACTCCTCATCCTTCTTCTTCGGCTTGAAATCAACGCCAGCTTCCTTACGCTGCTCCGGAGTAATCGGTGCAGGAGCCGCAGTCAGCGGATCGTAACCATTACCGGTCTTCGGGAACGCAATAACCTCGCGGATCGAATCAACGCCAGCCAGCAGAGACACAATACGGTCCCAACCAAACGCAATACCACCCATGGGCGGTGCGCCGTACTTGAACGCATCCAGCAGGAAGCCGAACTTCTCCTGAGCCTCTTCCTCACCAATGCCCATCACAGCGAACACGCGTTCCTGCACGTCACGGCGGTGAATACGGATCGAACCGCCACCAATCTCGTTACCGTTGCAGACAATGTCGTAAGCGTACGCCAGAGCCGAACCCGGGTCAGTGTCGAAAGTATCCATGAACTCGGGCTTCGGGGAGGTGAACGCGTGGTGCACAGCAGTCCACGCGGAGTGGCCCAGAGCCACGTCACCGGACTCAGTAGCCTCAGCAGAAGACTCGAACATGGGAGCGTCAACAACCCACACGAAGGACCACTCGCCGTCCTTAATCAGGCCGGTACGGTGACCAATCTCAACACGAGCAGCACCCAGCAGCGCGCGGGAAGCCTTAGCCTCACCAGCAGCGAAGAAGATGCAGTCGCCGGGCTTCGCGCCGGTAGCCTCAGCCAGGCCAGCACGCTCAGCGTCAGTAATGTTCTTAGCCACCGGACCGGTCAGCTCGCCATCCTCCTGAATGAGGACATAAGCCAGGCCCTTAGCGCCACGCTGCTTCGCCCACTCCTGCCAAGCGTCCAGGGTACGGCGAGGCTGAGAAGCACCACCGGGCATCACAACAGCACCCACGTAAGGAGCCTTGAACACGCGGAAAGTAGTGTCCTTGAAGTACTCGGTCAGCTCAGTCAGCTCCAGGCCAAAACGCAGGTCAGGCTTGTCCGTACCGTACTTCTCCATCGCATCCTTGTAGGTCATGCGCTGAATCGGGCGGGGAACCTTCACATCAATCAGGTTCCACACAGCCTCAACGATGCGCTCGCCCAGCTCAATGATGTCTTCCTGATCAACGAACGAAGCCTCAATGTCCAGCTGAGTGAACTCAGGCTGACGGTCCGCACGGAAATCCTCATCACGGTAGCAGCGAGCAATCTGGTAGTACTTCTCAATACCGCCCACCTGCAGCAGCTGCTTGAACAGCTGCGGGGACTGCGGCAGAGCGTACCACGAACCCGGAGCCAGACGAGCCGGCACCAGGAAGTCACGCGCACCCTCAGGGGTCGAACGGGTCAGGGTCGGGGTCTCAACCTCAATGTAGCCGTCCTCAGCCAGCAGGTTGCGTGCCGCACGGTTCGCGTCCGAACGCAGGCGCATGATGCGAGCCGGCTCCGGGCGGCGAAGATCCAGGTAGCGGTAGCGCAGGCGCGCCTCCTCACCCACCTCAACGTGCTCATCAATCTGGAAAGGCAGCGGAGCGGCAGTGTTCAGCACCTCAACGGCGGACACCTCAACCTCAATCTCGCCGGTCGCCAGGTTCGGGTTCTCATTACCCTCCGGGCGCTTAGTCACCAGACCAGTCACGCGCAGCACGTACTCGTTACGCAGGTGCTCAAAATCAGCCTCATTGTGGAAAACACACTGGGTGACACCCTCACGGTCACGCAGGTCAACGAAGGCGACACCACCGTGGTCGCGGCGGCGAGCCACCCAACCGGTCAGGGTAACAGTCTCTCCAATATTTGCGGCGGTCAGCTCGCCGTTGGTGTGAGTGCGAAGCACAGACATTCCTTTCATAGCGGGCACCTCACGACTATAGACAGTAGCCGGGTACACGCGGTTGATGATATGCGCACACTGCGTGCGCCTCATATATTGTATCCCCTCCGGGCGGGTCGATGGCGGGTCGGGGCAAGTCAGGCGCCAGAAAATGGGGTGCGGAGGCGGGACGCGGGTTTGTGCCGTAGGTTAGTGTCTTCTGTCGTAGTTAAAAACCATGGCAGAAGACACTAACCTATGGTCGAAATTTGTAGCCTTAGCCTTATCGCATGAGCAGTCCCCGAAGATGGACAATGACTTCCCGCTCTTTCTGAAAAATATCAGCCCACGTGAGGTGCACGACCGTCCACCCGGCGCGGGTCAGTGCACGGTCGCGGGCTGCCTCGGAGCGGTCCCTGCCGGGGTGATCCACGTATTTCTGTTCGCCGTCAAACTCGAGAATAACCCGCGCCTCGGGCCAGGCGAAGTCCACCCGATAGTTGCGACCCTCGCACGAAATCGGGTACTGCGTCATGGGGGTAGGTAACTCATGTTCCATGAGTAGGCACCGGGTGAGGCTTTCACCAACCGACTCGCTGGATGCGTCCACCGCCTGCGCCAGGAGAGGCCCTGCGGAACTGCCGTACCCCGTGAGGTTCAGCAGAGTCTCGGTTACCTCATAGTGTCCCATTAGCCCTCGCCGCATGATGGAATCGGCGAGGACCACCGCATCCCGAAAGGGCATGCTGCGCGCACAATCCTGCAGTGTGCGAGCCACCGTTGTCGCCATGACAGACGTACCGGGTATTGCGGTCACTGCATTAGGGTCAAAACCTCGCCTGTGCCTACAGATGCGCCCCTTATCAGATGGGCTAGTGGCGGTACTGTACACATGCACGATTGAGGGCGCATTGAGTATATCTAGCCCCCAGAGTGCAGCTGCTGATGTGTGTGAGAAAACCCCCTGAAGACCCATGAGGTAGGCAGCAACGCACCGTACCGCGAGCCGCTCATCGGGAGTGAGCGCCTGAGCATCGCGGGTGTAAATATAGGCTCCTCGCTGAATACGTTGCAACGTTCCTGCCGCTACCATCGCACGAATATGCCGGGCTCCAATACCTCGTGAGTTGAGGATGCGAGGGGTGAGCACGAGAGGATACAGCTCGGCTGCACGTGTGATTGGGGGTTGCACGGCTGGGGTTCGGGGGTTCAGGATATTTGCGGTATTCATGGCTTTATCCTGACAGTCTCTGCGAAGTTGTGGGGCCTGTTCGTGAAATCTGTGGATAACTTCGCTGTTTTGAGGGAAATATCCACTATCCACAGGTTTAGGTTGTATCTCAGAATTTTTGTGCCATAGGTTAGTGTCTTCTGTCGTAGTTAAAAACCATGGCAGAAGACGCTAACCCATGGCACAAATCCACACAGCCAAAATCAAGAACCCAAAGCACAACAAAAGACCCGCCCGGCAGGGAGGTCAATATCCTCCCCACCAGGCGGGTACACATCCATATGCGGGCTTAGAGCAGCCAGGTATTACAGGAGCCAAACACCACAGGTGCTACAGGCCCCTACCATTTACCTGCTACTACAGGCCCTCAGCACGCACAATCTGAACGTGCAGGTCCTCAGCCGGCGGCATCCACGAAGCCGGATCAGCAGCAACCTGCTCACCCGAACGGATGTCCTTCACCTCGTGAACCGGGGCGCCCGACTCATCCGACGAAATGAACCACACGAACGGAATACCGCGCTTCTCAGCGTACTTAATCTGCTTACCGAACTTCGCCGCATTCGCAGACACCTCACACGCGATACCGCGGGCACGCAGCGCATCCGCAACATCATTCGCGGCAGACCAGCCCTCATCATTCGTCAGGGCAACAAACACGGCCGAAGGCACCTTACGGCTCGCCTGCGCAAAACCCTGCGACAGAATACGAGCCACCACACGGGTCACACCAATCGACAGGCCAACACCCGGGTACGTCTTCTTACCATTCGACGCCAGCGACTCATAACGGCCACCCGAGCAGATCGAACCCAGCGACTCGTGACCAACCAGAACAGTCTCGTACACGGTGCCGGTGTAGTAGTCCAGGCCGCGAGCAATCGACAGGTCAGCCAGCACCTTACCCGGCGCACGGCGGGACGCCTCCTCAATGACCTCAGCCAGCTCAGCAAGACCCTGATCCAGCAGCTCATGCTCCACCGAATACTTAGCGGCAAGCGCACGCACCTGCTCCACAAAAGAAGCATCCTCAGTGCGGATCTGCGCCAACTCCAAAGCGGCAGCGGCAGCATCCGCGCTCGCACCAGCCTCAGCCTGCAGCTCCTCAGCCACACGCTCAGCGCCGATCTTCTCCAGCTTGTCAATAGAACGCAGAACAGCCGCAGTATCAGTCAAACCCAAGCCCAGGTAGAAACCCTCAGCCAGCTTGCGGTTATTCACACGCAGCTTGAACTCAGGAATCGGCAGCTTCGACAGCGCATCAACAACAACCAGCGCCAGGGTCACGTCGTAACGGAACGGCAGCTCGCCGTCGCCAACCACGTCAATATCAGCCTGAGTGAACTCGCGGGCACGACCCTCCTGCGGACGCTCACCACGCCACACCTTCTGAATCTGGTAACGCGAGAACGGGAAATTCAGGTAACCGGCGTTCTCCACCACGTAACGGGCAAACGGCACGGTCAGGTCAAAGTGCAGAGCCAGCTTTTCCTTAGCCTTAGCAGCCTCATCCTCCTGCAGGCGAGAAATTGCGTAAACTTCCTTGTCAATCTCACCCTTGCGTAGCAGCTGCTCAATAGTCTCTACCGAACGAGTCTCAATCGGGGAGAAACCGTGCAACTCAAAAGTCTCACGCAGAGTGTCCAGAACATGATTCTCAACCAACCGCTCAGCCGGAAGATACTCGGGAAAACCAGACAGCGAAGCCTTGCGAGCCATACGCGATACTCCTTGACAAAGAACTCGACAACAGAACCCCGGAACACCACCGGGCATATCTACCCATCATACCAACACCCACCCCAGCACAGCATCCACTCCCCCACCTCACCCGGCACAAACCCTCACAAACCCGCGGCCGGCAGGTTCGCCCACAACACAACACGACCAGACACTACTCACACACACCCCGCAGAGGCTATGCTTAGGAGGTGCACATGCACACCCAAACGGGTGCCCACCACGGGGAACAGCGCAAAGGCGCCCCACCCCCAGCACCCCCGAGTGAAAGAGTTATAGCGGTGACTACCAAACCCGACGACACTGTAAACCTCGAAAAGGCACGCCAGTACGGCCGCGTCTCCGAGGACGGCCACGTCTTCGTCATTGTCGACGGCGAAGAATACGCAGTAGGCCAGCTGCCCGGCGCCTCCGAAGAAGAAGCGCTCAGCTACTTCGCCCGCAAGTTTGAAAACGTCGAGGCGCAGGTTGCCCTGCTCGAATCCCGCCTCGCCAACAACGCCCCCGCCGCAGACCTGCAGAAGGGCATCACCTCCATCGGTGCACAGATCGGTGTGCGCAACATGGTCGGCGACTACTCCGGCCTGCAGAAGCGCCTCATCACCCTCGCAGAGCAGATCGCTGAACTCGGCGAAAAGCAGCAGCAGGCACGCACCGAAAACCGTGAACGCGCCCTCGCCGTCCGTGAAGAAATCGTCGCGGAAGCCGAGCAGATTGCCGGCCAGGACCCCGACCAGATTCACTGGAAGAACTCCCACTCCCGCATGAACGAACTGTTCGAAGCGTGGAAGAAGGCACAGCGCGAAATTCACCTGGCGAAGAGCGTAGAGGACGAGCTGTGGAAGCGTTTCCGTGCAGCCCGCACCACCTTCGACCGCAACCGCCGCGCACACTTCTCGCAGCTGGACGACCGCAACGCACGCATCAAGCGCGCCAAGGAAGAGCTGATTGCACGTGCGGAAGAGCTGTCCACCTCCACTGACTGGTCTGAAACTTCCCGCGCATACAGCGACCTGATGCGCGCCTGGAAGCAGGTACCCCGCGGCCACCGCCGTGAAGATGACAAGCTGTGGGCACGCTTCCGCGCGGCACAGGACGTGTTCTTCAACGCCCGCAACGAAGCCGAAGCAGCGCAGGACGCAGTCTACACCGAAAACCTCAAGGTCAAGGAAGCACTGCTCAAAGAAGCACGCGCACTCCTGCCCGTCGAGGACATTGAGGCAGCAAAGGCAGCCTTCGAGAAGATCCTGGACCGCTGGGATGCGGCAGGCCGCGTGCCCCGCAACGACCTGCGCCGTATCGACGGCGAACTGCGCCGCATTCAGGACGAAATCAACGGCGCCGAAGAGGCAAAGTGGAAGCGCAACGACCCCGCCAAGGCGGCACGCGCGAACTCCCTGCTCGCACAGATTGAGGACTCCCTCGCCGAGCTGGAAGCAGAGCTCGCCGCAGCCGAGAAGGGCGGCGACTCCAAGAAGATCGCCAAGGCCAAGGAAGCTCTGGAGGCACGCCGCGCCTGGGCAGCAACCCTGCAGGGCTTCGGCAACTAAGGTCTAGCCGGAGTTCTAGCCGGATAGGTAATGCCCGGGGTGCCGGCTGATAGAGGCTTGGTGCCCCGGGTTACTGACCTAGATTAACCTCATAGCGCCGAGAAATTAACGCCGAGAAGCCACATGTGTTTCGAAAAGCCACTTCTTTGGTGGCTTCTCGAAACACATGTGGCTTCTGCGTGTCTGCGTGATGCGGGATGCGAACTTTTAGGCTCGCGTGGAGAGGCTAGTCATCGACAGGTTCATAATTCATGATTTCCCATTTCTGGCCGTTGTGCTTCTTTCCCTTGTTATTTTTCAAAACTCACACCTGACTTTTCGCGTTTCTTCCACACCAGAAAAACAACTACAAAAGAAATTAGTTGTGCAATTACTACTCGGACTATCATCATCTCATCCACTCCATTCACAGTAATCACATGAAGAAGATTTGTTGCAATACAGTTATTGAAGAAGTGGTCAGCCATTCCGGCATATAGGCTGCCAGTCATACGATAGAGCAGCCCCCATTTAATACCCATCATTCCTGCCAAAATGATGTAACTTATACTAAGCGTTATGAAAGATTCTAAATTAATGTCACCATCAATTAAATTATGAATAGGTGTTACAATATGCCATACGCCAAATAAAAATGCCTGAAAAAACAAGGCATATTTCAGGGAGTGATCAATGGCAACAATTTGATAAATAATCCCTCGAAATGCTCCTTCCTCCATAACTACATTTATTATATTGAAGAAAATACACATCAATATAAATCCGAGTCCTGAATGGACTACTGTCTCCCCTGTCAAGGAAAAGCTTGTTGTGAAGATTCCGAACCCAGCATCATATCCCTGAGTCTTGAGGAGAGCAATTTCCACACCATACGAAATAATAAATGAACAGAGCGCTAGCAGGATTCCTAGACCCACATTCTTAACGAACCCTATCCTCTTAAACCCTATATCAGACCAGCGCCAATTAAGGTACCGTAGCAATATAAAAACTACAGCGATACCAAATAGTTTATTAATAAAGTTCTCCCCAAAAAAAGTTTCATCCGTCTTGAGAAAGATTGCCTCAAAACCATGAACAAATATCAGGAGCAAAAAGATTACCCAACATAACACAACAGTATTCTTCTTGATTTCCTTACTCAACATAAAAACTCCCTTCCCTACGCTAGCTCGACATAGCAACATCTTGCCTAAAATTCATCTGAATCAAATCAGCTTCGACACATTTCACTTTTGCATCAAATTTTAAAATACCTTTAATTGTCCGTTAATTTTCTAATAGCATTTCCATAATAATCACGGTACTATTTACTGCACCACAGATTTATAGACTTCTCAACCCCTGAACAAAAGACACCAGGACCTCTACGGTTTGGGGTGCCTGGCGTGGGTGGGCTACACGGCGAGCGCATACATGTCGCGAAGTGCCTCTTCTGCCTCGTCGAGGGCGTATCCGCTCTGGCAGAGAGCGTCGCAGCCGTTACCGTAGCGGAGACCAGCAAGGAACTCGCGGTCGGTCACCTCCGGCAGGTACACCATGAGGTATTCGCTGTTGTCAGTGAAGAAATCGTCAATGTTGGCGGCGTCCTGACCGGAGTAGAAGGTGCGGAAGTCTTCGTCATTGTAGTAACCAACCGTGTACATGAGGGGCTCCTTTGGTCGCTCGGCGGAGTGGGTGAGAACGCGTCGTTGTTCTCTACCGCCAAGGTACGGGGCACCCCTGACAAGATAAGGGACTGCACCGCCCGTGCCGGAGAAAAAACAGAAAGTATTGTGCGACGAGGGGTTTTCTGGAGGCGCACTCCCCCGCCGTGCGGAAGATTAGGCGCGGACGGGCTTGCCCCCGTGCGGCGTTGCCCCACCTCCCACACACCGGGCGGGAAATTCGGTCATGAGTTACGGACTTCGACCATGGGTTAGTGACTCTGGGCTGGGGTTTTAACCATCGCCAAAGACGCTAAGTCATTACTGAATTTTCACCGGCGGCGGGTAACTGGTTGTTTCGATAGGTTAGTATCTTCACTGCGGGTTAAAGACCCACGGCGAAGACACTAACCTATCGAAGGGCCCCGACCCTCCCCCAAACCGCGAAAAGCCACATGTGTTCGGAACACATGTGGCTTCTCAGCGTATAAGTCGGCGTATGAAAGAGCCTACGCCTCCGAGGGCTTCGCGCCGGTCAGGCGGTACGCCTTGTACACGCCCGTCACGTTACGGACCACGTTCAGCACGTGCTCCAGCATGAAGCGGTCACCCAGCTCCAGGGCGAAGCGGTCCACCACGGTACGATCCTCCGAAGTGTGCACGCGCGCATCCAGAATGTTCACGCCCGACTCAGAAATCGCGCGAATCAGGTCGCTCAGCAGGCCCTTACGGTCCAGCGCCTCCACCTGAATCTGCACACGGTACGTAGCGGTCGGCGAAGACGCCCACTCGACCGTGGTCACGCGCGGCTCCTCATCAGCGTTACGCATGTTCGGGCAGTCGCGGCGGTGCACCGAAATGCCGTTGTAGCGGGTCACAATGCCGATAATGTCATCCGGCGGGACCGGGGTGCAGCAGCGCGCAATCTTCGTCAGCACACCCTCAGCACCCGGCACAATCACGCCGTTATCGCCAATCGCCTTGCGGGTCGACTTCAGCAGCGTCTCGTCAAAGTCGCTGACCTCAACCTCGGGTGCCGGCTCGTCGCCGCGGTGCACCTCAACCAGGGTGTCAATGACCTGCTTCGGCGCGATTTCGTGCTCACCAATCGCACGGTACAGCGACGCCACATCGTTCTTGTGCAGCAGCTGAGCCACCTGAGTCATAATCTCCGGGCTCATCATCTTCTGCAGCGGCAGCTCACTGTTGCGCATGCTCTTGGTGAGCATCTCGCGGCCGGCGAGCAGCGCCTCCAGGCGGCGTTCCTTCGCGAAGTACTGGCGGATCTTCGTGCGAGCGCGTGAGGAGCGAACGAACTTCAGCCAGTCCTCGCTGGGTCCGGCGTCCTCGTTCTTCGTGGTCATGATTTCAACGGTGGCGCCAGTGGGCAGGACCGTGTGCAGCGGCACTAGGCGGCCGTTGACCTTCGCACCAACGGTGCGGTCGCCGACCTGGCTGTGGATGGCGTAGGCGAAGTCCACGGGGGTGGAGCCGTTGGGCAGGGCGATTGCCTCGCCGTTGGGGGTGAGGACCACGATTTCGTCGGTGTCGAGGGTGTCTGCGAGCGATTCGTAGAACTTCTCCGACTCCGGGTTGGAGTTCGAAATCTCGGCGATGGACTGCAGGATGCCGACGTTCATCATTGCCGAGGTCTGGGTGCCCGGCTCCTTCGGGTCCTTCGCGGGCGCACCGCCACGAGCTGCGACCTTCTCGCCGCGCGACGCCGCCTTGTAGCGCCAGTGCGCCGCCACACCGTACTCGGCTTCTTCGTGCATCTTGTAGGTGCGGATCTGAATCTCAAGCGGCAGGTTGCCCGGACCGTACACGGTCAGGTGCAGCGACTGGTAGTTGTTGTTCTTCGGGTTCTTAATGTAGTCCTTGAAACGGCCAGTCATCGACGGCCACAGGGACAGCACGTGGCCGAGCACGGTGTAGCATTCCGCCTCTTCCTCAACCATGATGCGCACCGCGAGGATGTCGTTAATCTCGTCGAAGCTACGGCCCTTGGTCTTCATCTTCTGATGAATCGAATAGTAGTGCTTCGGGCGGCCCGTCACGGTCGCGTCGATGCCCACCTCTTTCAGACGCTCCGTAATCTTGGTGCGTGCCTCGTTCAGGAACTTTTCGAGCGCGGGGGTGCGTTCGCCGACCATGCGTACCATCTCGGCGTAAATTTCCGGGCTCATGGCGGCGAAGGAGAGGTCCTCCAGCTCCCACTTGATCGTGTTCAGGCCCAGGCGGTGCGCGAGCGGCGCGTAAATCTTCAGGGTCTCTTCTGCCTTCTTCGCGGCAGAAGCCTGCGGCACAAAACGCCAAGTACGCGCGTTGTGCAGGCGGTCGGCAAGCTTAATGAGCAGCACGCGGATGTCCTTGCTCATGGACAGCACGAGCTTACGGATCGTCTCAATGGAGGCGTTCTCGCCGTAGGTCATCTTGTCCAGCTTGGTCACGCCGTCGACCAGGTAGGCGACCTCCTCGCCGAAATCTTCGGTGAGCTGCTCCATCGTGTAGTCGGTGTCTTCCACCGTGTCGTGCAGCAGGCCGGCGGCGAGCACGGGGCCGGTCGCGCCCATCTCCGCAAGAATCGCGGTCACAGCCACCGGGTGGGTAATGTACGGGTCGCCACTCTTACGCTTCTGACCCTCGTGGCAGCGGTTCGCCACCTCGTAGGCGCGCTGCAACACCTGGATGTCTTCATCCGGGTGGTAGCGGCGCACGGCACGTACGACTGGCGCAATCATCGGGGAGAAACGGATGGTGCCGCCGTGCGAGTCGGAGGCTTCCATCTTGCTGCTGCGGCTGCCGAAGACCAGACGGTTGGGCACGCGTCCGCCAGCAGCCATGACGCGGTGCGAGCCGCGTTTCTTCTTTGCGTCAGACGAATCAGTTTCAGGCAGAGGAATCGGGCCAGCGGGCCGAACCGCGGGCTTCTCGGCGGTCCCTGCAGGGTTCTCAGCGTTGGTGTTCACGGCAGGTTCTGCACTCATTCCAGGCTCCTTCGGGCTCAAGATAATCAGCCGCACACTCAAGTTCCTCATCATTGAGGGCTACACCGGCCAAACCGGCCCCTAGCCCGCTCAGCTGGCTCAAACGCGAGCGCACAGTATCTTCACTTCTTATCCTACCCAGCGGCCTGGAACGCGCCAAACTATGCGACGTTTTAACACGCCAGAGCGCGTTGTGTGGGAAATAATCGGGCACGCTAAAGGGGAGCCGACACCTCTCGGTATCGACTCCCCTATCCTTAGCAACGCCAGTAGCACTAGTAGCGCTGGCGGAACGCTGGCTAACCGTTCAGGTTCACGCGGTGAATCTCAATGGTTGCACGTGCCGGCTTTTTAGCGGGCTTCTCATCCTCTGCGGAATCCTCGGACTTCTCGGACTCCTCAGCCTTCGCGGGCTTAGCAGCCTTCTCAGCCTCGGCGGGCTCCTCCGAAGAGTCACCCTCAGCTTCGTCAGCATCCTCAGCGTCCTTGAAGTTGCCGCTCTCCACCTTCGCGGTGTGCTCACGAATCTGAGGCTCACCCAAACGCAGCGAAGCATACAGCGGAGCAGACACGAACAGCGTGCCGAACATGCCCACCAGAATACCCACAAACAGCGACAGGGACAGGTCCTGCAAAGTACCCGCGCCCAGGATGAACGCGCCAATGAACAGGATCGCACCCACCGGCAGAACACCCACAATAGCGGTGTTAATCGAACGGACCAGGGTCTGGTTCACCGCCAGGTTAATCTGCTCGGCAAAGGTCGTGTCGCGGCGTTCCAGCACGTCCTCGGTGTTCTCACGGATCTTATCGAACACCACCACCGAGTCGTACAGCGAGTAGCTCAGAATCGTCAAGAAACCAATAATTGCACTCGGAGTAATCTCGAAGCCGAACGCGGCATACAGGCCAACCGTCACCACCACGGTGAAGAACAGGCCCGCAATAGACGCCAGCGACATCTTCCAGGTGCGGAAGTAGAACGCCATACCAATCAGCGCAAGCACCACAAACGCAACCAGACCCCAGAACGCCTGACGGGTCACATCCGCACCCCAGGTCGGGCCCACAAACGAGGAGGTCACGTCATTCTCAGAGACGCCGTAACCCTCCTGCAGAGCCGCCTTCACCTGCAGAGTCTCATCATCGCTGAGCTTGCTCATCTGGGCACGAATCGTACCCGGCGCAATATTGGTCACGCGAACATCCGAAGCGTCCTTCGCCTTCTCGTGAATAATGCGCTCACCCGTAGCAGTATCAACGTGCGCGGTCTTCGAGACCACAAACTCCGAACCGCCACGGAAATCAATACCCAGGTTGAAGCCGCCACCAACAGCCGGAATCAGAACCGAAACCGCCATCAGCACAGTAGCCAGCAACAGCCACAGGCGGCGCTTACCCACGAAGGGGTACGAGCGGGCACCCGAATGCAGGTCATTACCGAAGCGGGCAAAAGCATTAGGTTTCACATCGGTAGCCATGCTTAGCTCTCCTTCTTCTCATCAGAAGCAGACTCGTCAGCCTCAGCGGCGGCACGCTCTGCACGGCGACGCTCAGCAATGCTCAACTGCTTCTCCTCCGGGCTGCGGAGGCGACCAGCACCACGGTACAGCGGCGTAGCGCCCAGCGACTCAGGCGACAGGCCCGAGTGGCGGTGACCCTCACCGAAGTAGCGGGTATTCGCCAGCAGGGTCAGCATCGGGTGGGTGAACAGGTACACGACCACAAGGTCAGCAATCGCGGTCAAACCAAGAGTGAACGCGAAGCCCTTCACCGAACCAACCGACACCACGTACAGCACCACAGCAGCCAGCAGGTTCACAGCCTTCGACGCCAAGATAGTGCGGGATGCGCGCTGCCAACCGTGGTTCACCGCCGACGGGATCGTGCGGCCCGCACGGATCTCGTCACGGATACGCTCAAAGTAGACGATGAACGAGTCAGCCGTAGCACCAATCGCCACAATCAGACCCGCCACACCAGCCAGGGACAGGCGGTAGTTCAACGCCCAACCCAGCAGCGCAATCGCCTCATACGAAATAATGCCCGCAACAATCAGCGACATCATCGTGACAAAACCCAGCAGACGGTACTGGAACAGCGAGTACACAAACACCAGCAGCAGACCAATCAGACCGGTCAGCAAACCCACACGCAGCTGCTCCGAACCCAGGGTCGCAGAAATCTGCTGCTCCGACTGGATCGTGAAGCTAATCGGCAGGGCACCGTACTTCAGCTGATCGGCGAGAGCCTTCGCCTCCTGCTCGGTGAAGTTACCGGTAATCTGCGGCTTGCCGTCAGAAATCACTGCCTGCGACACCGGGGAGGACAGCACCTTGCCGTCCAGCAGAATTGCGAAGCGGGCACGCGGATCATTTGCGTTCTTCGCACGAATCGCGTTCAGGCGAGAAGTGATGTTCTGGAACTTCTCACGAGCCTCATCGTTGAACTGAATGTTCACAGCCCAACGGCCCGTCGTCACGCCCTGACCGCTCGTCTCCTGCGAGTGGCTTGCGGTAGAAATATCGCTACCGCTCAGCTCCACAGGACCCAGAATGTACTTCTCCCGACCGTCAGTAGAGCACGCCACCATCGGCTTAGTCGGGTCCGCACTATCGGCGTCCTCATTGCGTGCCGCGGTGCAGTCCTTCGCCTCATACTGCTTGTACAGGTCCGCAGTAATCCAGTTACGGTCCGAACCATCAGTCGGTTCCGCAGACGGCTTGGGCAGCTTATCGTCCGCCGTGCGGGCATCCTCAGCCACCGCAGTACCGGCACCAGAAAGCAGCACCGGGCGGAACGTCATATTTGCAGACGCCTGAATCAGCTGACGAGTCTCAGCGCTAATCGTTCCGGGAACCGAAACAACCACGTTATTACCCGAGCCAAAAGAGGTGGTAACCTCCGCCTCCGAAACGCCGGCACCATCAACGCGCTGACGAATAATCTCAACCGCCTGGTTCAACTGCTCCTGGGTGACGTTCCCATCCGAAGAGCCATTGACCTTCGGAGAAAGAATCATCTGAGTACCACCCGAAAGGTCCAGGGCGAGCTTCGGTGCCCAAGAACCTCCCGAGTAGGTGCTGCCAAAAATACCGGCAGCCATAACAACCATGAGCAGGACCATCGAGAGGAGCGCCCCTCGCGCGGCTGCAAGCGGTGAACGCTTAGCCATAATGTTCCTTCTTCGTGTGAATAGTATTGAGTGTTCTACAGATTCCGTAACGCGAAAACCCGACGCCGCTCATGGGCGCCGGGCTCATACGCTCTGAATTACTTAGCAGTGTCAGAAGAGGTATCGGAAGCGGGAGCTTCGGATGCGGTAGCCTCGTACACGTCCTCGGTCAGGGGCGCTGCGGGGGCTTCCTCCTCAACAAGGTTCAGGATCGCATTCATGGACGCAGTAATCACAACGCCCTCTGCAATCTGAAGCTGCAGCTTGTTGTTCTCAAGGTCAGTGCTGACAACGGTGCCATAGACGCCGGAAGCAGTCATCACCTGATCACCAGGGACGAGCGCACGTCGCATTGCCTGCAGCGCCTCCAGCTGCTTCTGCTGGTTCTTCTTAGCGGAAGTAAAGAACCACATAACTGCGGCAAAGAAGACAACCGTCATGATGACGTTGATGAGGAAGTTAAGATCCATGGTCTCACTTTCACATCCGCACCCGTGCCGCTCACCGCGAGGGTTGAGCGTACCAGAAGGTGTGGAATCGTAGATACAGTACGTATCCATCCTACGCGAGAGCTTGAGCTTTAGTGACCCGAACCAGCATTTTTGTGAGGTTAACCTGAGTTTTGGACTCTCTCGGCGTAATTTTATGTCGCTGATAAAGCCCGGCAGAGCCCGATGGAACCTGACAGCGCCTGTAGAAGTGGTGCAGAAAGATGCGTTGCCGAACGATACAAGGAGCGCACAGAGAAGCCCGCGGGAGGTTGCTACCTCCCACGGGCTACTACTGTGTCATCAACTGCTGTGTTATCAGCTTGTGCGGATCTAGAGCTGAATCGGGCCTAGAGTTGAATTTCGGGCGCTTCCAAGCCGAGGTGCTCCCACGCCGCGGGCAGAGCCACACGACCGCGCGGAGTACGACCAATCAGGCCCTCACGCACCAGGTACGGCTCGGCAACCGTCTCCACGGTCTCCGTCTCTTCACCCACCGCAATGGCGAGGGTGGACAGACCCACCGGGCCGCCGCCGAACTTGTGAATCAGCGCCTCCAGCACGGCGCGGTCCAGGCGGTCCAGGCCGCGCGAATCCACCTCGTACATGTCCAGAGCGGTTGCTGCGTCGGTCGCATTGATGCGATCCACGCCGTTCACCAGCGCCCAGTCACGCACACGGCGCAGCAGACGGTTCGCAATACGCGGCGTGCCGCGGGAACGACCGGCAATCTCGGTGAAACCCTCGGAGGTAATCTGCATGTCCATCAGGCCCGCGCTACGGCGAAGTACCAGCTCAAGCTCCTCCACCGAGTAGAACTCCAGGTGACCGGTAAATCCGAAGCGGTCACGCAGAGGCCCGGGCAGCAGGCCCGCACGGGTCGTCGCACCCACCAGGGTGAACTGCGGCAGCTCCAACGGAATGGAGGTCGCACCCGCACCCTTACCGACCACGATGTCCACACGGAAATCTTCCATCGCCATGTAGAGCATTTCTTCAGCCGGGCGGCTCATACGGTGAATCTCATCCAGGAACAACACCTCACCGGGGGTCAGCGAAGACAGAATCGCCGCCAAATCACCCGAATGCTGAATTGCCGGGCCGGAGGTAATGCGTAGCGGCGCCTCCATCTCTGCCGCAATAATCATTGCGAGAGTGGTCTTACCCAGACCGGGAGGGCCCGACAGCAGCACATGGTCGGCGCTACGGCCACGCATCTTCGAAGCCTCCAGCACCAGGGACAGCTGCTGACGCACACGGCGCTGACCCACAAAGTCATCCAGGGACTTAGGGCGCAGTGCCGCCTCAATCATCTTCTCTTCAGGCTCTTCTTCCATTGCCACGAGGCGCTGGGCGGGAGCTGAAGACGCCTGAGTGCCGGGCACCTGACCGGGAAAATACCCGCCGGAAACCAGGGACGCCGCGGGCTGCGGCTCATAGGGATTCTGGCTCATAGAATTCTTCTTTCACAAAGTTTGAGTGGGATACAACGAACAGGGCGCGCCGATTAGTGGCGGCTCACCGTGTTCTGAGTACCCAAGGAGGCGAGCACACCGCGCAGAGCCACACCCACCGGCTCGGTCTCTGCGGCAGGGTTGTGCTGCACGTAGGCGTCAATAGCGGCGGAAGCGTCCTTCTCGCTCCAGCCCAGGGAAGTGAGAGCGTCAAGCACCTGCGGCTTCCAGACGATGCCCTGGCTCAGCGGCAACTCATCGGTCTGGCCATCGCTCAGAATCAGCTTGCCTGCAAGCTCCAGCACAATACGGCGGGCACCCTTCGGGCCAATACCGGGAACCTTCGTGAACGCCTTATCGTCACCGGTCGCCACGGCGCGCTCCACCTCAGCGGCAGTGTGAACACTCAACACCGCCAGCGCAATACGCGGACCAATACCGGAAACCGAAAGCATCATATCGAACACTTCACGCTCGGCAGGCTCCGAAAAACCGTAGAGAGTCATCGACTCTTCACGCACAATCATGGTGGTCAGCACGGTAGCTTCCTCACCGGTGCGCAGCTTGGAGAGAGTACGCGCAGTCGCGTACACGAGCATGCCGAAACCGTTCACGTTAATCACCGCATGATCAAGGCCCACCTGAGCCACACGACCGGTCAGGGATGCAATCATTTCTCTCCACCTTTCAACACCGCGCCCCGAATCGGGCTCGCGGCAGTGTGAGGGCACCGGGCACTCCGGCACCCACAGAACGCACTCCCCCAGTTCGACGGGGAGACACTACAAGTATATTAGAATATTTCTTCTGAAATCAAGCATATATTCGAACTTCTTAGCGAATATACGCAAGCCAGCAGGAGGGGCGCAAAGACCTACGAAGGCACACACAGGCACCTCTAGCGGCGAGCGCGCGCCTCCGCCTCCATCCAGGCACGCTGCGCCGGAGTCAACGACCCACCACGGCGAGCCTGTGCCGGGCGTGAACCCTGGTGAGTCTGCGTCTGCGCCGCCATGTTAATACCAGAACCGATGCCGCCGCCACGCCAGCCGTGACAGATCGCAATAGCCAGGGCATCGGCAGCATCGGCGGGTTTTGGCATGGAATCCAGCCCCAAAATGCGGGTCACCATGCGACCCACGGACGCCTTATCGGCGCGGCCGCTACCGGTCACCGCCGCCTTCACCTCCGAAGGGGTGTGGAAGAACACCGGCACGCCGCGCATTGCCGCCGCAGAAATCACCGCACCCGAAGCGTGCGCCGTACCAATCACCGTGTTCACCTGCTCCTGCGCGAAGATACGCTCAATCGCCAGGGCATCCGGCTTGTAGGTGTCGAGCCAGTGGGAGGCGGCGTTGAAAATCCAGAGAATACGCTGGTCCAGGGACTCCGCCGGGATCGTGCCGGCAACACCCACGTTCACGAAGTGCGCCTTACGGTCGGCGGTCATATCGAGCATGGAGAAGCCGCAACGGGTCAGACCGGGGTCAACACCCATGATGCGGGTAGCCCCCGGCACACGCTCCACGGCGGTGGCGGCGCGGTTCTCACGCATGCTATCGCGTGCGGCAGGTTGAGCGGCAGCCATCATCTCCCCTTTCGACAAACTCCCTAGAGAATCTCTAGATTCTAGCCCTTCAGAATCCTAGCACCCGACACCGGGGCACGCCACGAGCGCGGTCACCACGAGAACAGTCACTGTGCGCACCGCGAGAACGGTCGCTACGCGTGAACGTCCCCAAGACGCTAAGAAGCCACTCCCCCAACCAGCCACCCTACGGCGGCTCGGTTAAAGGAGCGGCTTCTTCAAGCATCAGATATCAGAATCCGAGCGATTACTCAGCTTCCAGCTCTGCCATAACCTCAGCAGAAACATTAGCGTTCGAGTAGACGTTCTGAACGTCGTCGAGCTCTTCAATAGCGTCTGCCAGCTTCATGAACTTCTTAGCACCCTCAGCGTCCAGGTCAACCTGCATGGTCGGGCGGAAGACCGGGTCGTCGTTGTTGTACTCCAGGCCAGCCTCGTCCAGTGCCTTACGGATCTCGGGCAGGTCGGTCGCTGCGGAAACAACGGTGAACACGTCGCCCTCGTCCAGAACCTCTTCGGCACCTGCATCCAGAACAGCCATCAGAACGTCGTCCTCGGTCAGACCGTCAGTCTTGGTGACCTCAGCAACGCCCTTACGCTCGAACAGGAACGCAACCGAACCCTGGTCAGCCATGGTGCCGCCGTTACGGGTCACAGCCAGGCGAACCTCAGACGCTGCACGGTTACGGTTATCGGTCAGACACTCAATGTACAGAGCGGTACCCTGCGGGCCGCGTGCTTCGTACATGATTTCGGTGTAGTCAATGGTCTCACCGGTCAGGCCAGCGCCACGCTTGATTGCGCGGTCAATGTTGTCGTTAGGAACGGAGTTCTTCTTCGCCTTCGACACAGCCAGGTCAAGAGCGGGGTTACCAGCAATATCAGCGCCGCCCATACGTGCTGCAACTTCAATTGCCTTAATGAACTTCGCGAAAGCCTTCGCGCGCTTAGCGTCGATAGCAGCCTTCTTGTGCTTAGTAGTCGCCCATTTAGAGTGACCGGACATTCGTATCTCCCTTAGTCAAAACCTCTGTGCGGACACGGCGAAACGTCCCACGCACCGTACTGTACTCACATAACTATACCGTAGCGGAGGCGCGCACCACCTCAGAAAGTGCACGCCACCGCCAGGAATAGGCTAGCGGGGGCGAGACGCAGCCGAAGCGCGTGCCTTCTCCACCAGCGAGTCGTCAATCGTGTTCGGCGTGAACTCGCCAAACTTACGCTTAGCCGCCTGCTCAATCAGGTAGTCCGAAATCTTCGGGTTCTTCGGCAACAGCGAACCGTGCAGGTAGGTGCCAATCACATTGTGCACGCGCGCACCCTCATGCGAGTCAGTCACGTTGTTGCCCTCACCCTTGGTGACGGTAGCCAGCGGGGTGCATCCGGCGCCCAGGTAAGTCAGACCCGAGTGGTTCTCAAAACCAATCACGGTGCCGAACTCCTCAGACTCCTCAACAATGTTGCCAATCAGGCGGTCATCGCCGCCAACCGTATGCGCATCAAAAATGCCGATGCCCTTCAGCACCTCACCCTCACGGGTGCGGAATTCCTTGCCGAACAGCTGGTACAGGCCACAAATGACGAGCATCGGCACGCCATCCTCAGCCAGCGAACGCAGCGTGTCACCGTTCGCGTGCAAATCATCCTGAATCACGGACTGACCGGAATCCTGGCCGCCGCCACCCAGAATAATGTCAACATCCTCCGGGAAGGGCTGACCGGGGTTGTGGTCCAGAATCTGCACGTCAAAGCCGTGTGCCTGCGCACGACGAGCCAACGCCAGGGTGTTGCCCCAGTCGCCGTAAATGTTCATGTCGAGCGGGTACAGCTGCAGAATACGCAGAGTCTTACCGTTATTGGGACCGGAGGCGGGGGTGCCCTCAAAAGTGTGAGTTGCCGTCATTAGGAGACCCTCTCAACGTCAGTGATCTTTGCGAGCTCTTCACGCAGAGCCAGCATTGCGGTGTAGGTGCAGAAAATACGCATGGGCGCGTTACCGCTGGAGGCGATGAAGCCCTTGAGCGCATCGGCGAGGTTCTCGTTGACCTCGTCAACCTTCACGCCGTCATGCTCCAGGCGCAGCGCCATATCCCAGGCACGCACACCCGAAACCATCTGCACACCGGTCTTCTTCAAGCTGTCGAAGTCAACATCCCACAGCCAGGACACGTCACGACCGTCAGCGTACTGGTCGTTAATCGTGATCATGGTGGCGTAGTCGTCAGCGTTTGCGCTCGCCAGGGACAGGCGGAAACCGCTCGGGTTCTTCACGAGCAGCAGCTGCAGCGGGCGGCCGTTCACATTCAGGGTCTCACCGCGACCGAAGGCGGGGGTAATCTTCGCCAGCTCCGCGATGAGCTTATCTTCGTTGAGCTTCTCGCCCATGACGGCGCGGGTCAGCGCCATAGCGCCAGCCGCGTTGAAGATGTTGTAAATGCCGTAGAGGTTAATCTCGCCGACTCGCTCCACACCCGCCAGGTCGAAGGTTGCGGAGGTGCCGGAGAACGCGGTCAGGGTGACGTCTGCATCGGGCAGGGTTGCCTTCGCGACGGTGCCGCCGCGCATCTCATCATCCGAGGGGAAGTACGAGCGCAGGGACTCATCCAGGCCGTAGTACTTGACGGTCACGCCCGGCTGCACGTTCTCAGCGAGGGAGCGGATGCGCGGATCCTCACGGTTGAGCACCACGGTACCGGTCGTTGCGGAGGCGACGGTCGCCAGCATGCGGCGGGTCGTGTCAATCTCACCGAAGCGGTCCAGCTGGTCACGCAGAACGTTCAACAGCAGAGCGTAATCGGGCTTGACGGCCTTGACGAAGTGCACGGCGTGCGCCTCATCCAGCTCAAGCACAGCAATATCAGCATCAAGCTTGCCGCCGAGAGTCATCTCGCCCAGCAGTGCCGCGGCAACACCGCGCACAAAGTTCGAACCGGTGCGGTTAGTGAAAACCTTCAGACCCTGAGCTTCAAGCAGCTGCACAGCCATCTTCGTGGTGGTGGTCTTACCGTTCGTGCCGGAGACAACAACCACGCCGTAGGGCAGCTTCGCGAGCTCTTCAGCGACGAAGTCGGGGTGCAATTTTTCCATGACAAGGCCGGGGAAGGCGGAGCCGCCGCCGCGAAGCTTAGTCGCGGCGCGTACGCCCTGGCCGAGAAGACGAATGAGGGGTTTGGACATGCTTACCATTTTAGTACACGCACGCCAGCGGCTGAATGGTCCGCCGAGCTCGTTCGCTCATGCCGGACGGGGCGGGGTTACTGGGGTTTTGGAACGGTGGCTCCGACTAAAGCGACGCGACGGGGGTAGCTAGAACAGCGAACCCTGTACCCTCACCCGCGTGAACTCTTGCGCGGGCTCCACCAGCACATTCCTCCACGCGGCAGTATTCACCAGGAACGCCGCGTCAGCATCGCCGGTGTGGGCGCTCAAAAACTGGCCCGCCGCACCCGTGCAGAAGAAGCCAACCGCCCCGCTCTCGGTGCCGGAATCACCCAGACCAGAATCGCAGGGTGCCAGAGGCTCGGGCGACTGCGCCCGCAGAGCCGCATACGGGCGGTTCATGGCGAGCGACGGAATCCACGGCTCATCCAGGGCGGTGAGCGGCACCTCCGGCTCGGTGCGTGCCAGTTCGGCGAGCGCTTCGCGGGCGCGGGCAACCGCCTCCTGATGAGCAGAGCGAAGCTGCGCGCCGGGCAGCGGGTTCGTCCAGGCGCGGTATTTGCTCGCCACCTGCTTGACCTGCGGAATCTTCGCGAGGGCGGTCACGGCATCCTCGGCGCGGCGAATGGCCAGGCCGTCGGGTGCGAGAGCAATGTAGGTGGCGGTGGCGACCGCCTGCTCATCCAGGCGGCGCGGGGTCGAATGCAGAGAGCTCGTGCCGACCTTGTGCGTGCCGTCCGGGAACGTCGCGATGTAGAGGCGATGCTCCAGCATGGCGTAGGCGCGCATGGATTCGGTGAGCGTTCCGGGGTACAGGTGCGCGCTGTGCAGGGCGGTGAATTCGTCGCGGGCGGTGCAGCGCGGGCACTGCTGGCCGCGCTGGATGCGGGTTCCCTCGGGGCAGGGTACGCGGCGGATTCCGGCGGAGGAGGTTACCCCGGATTTGGGAGCGGATGCAGGGTCGGATTCGGGGGCGGATTTGGGGGCGGCGTCACCGCTTACGCCGGTGGTGTAGCCGGCGCAGTAGCGGTAGAGTTCCCCCTCGCTATCGCGCGGAATACGCAACCCCAGGTAGGCGCCGGGGGTCAGCGGAATCTGGATGCGCACCCCGCTCGGAACGCCAAGCTGCGCGGGGCTGCTTTCCTGGATAGGGGCGCTCTCCCCCGCCGCTTGAGATGCCCGACTATTAGCTCCTTCTGCGACCCCGCCAATGGCTCCACCAGTTACAGGCACGACCGGTTCCACCTCAATGAGCGGGCGGCGATTGGACCAGCGAATCTGCCTCCAGATGAGCAGCTGCGGCGCGCCTGCAGAATCACCGGCGGCTTCATTACCGGCGGCGGGCACAGTAGCTGCAGCAGGCGCGGCAGTGAACTCGTCGAAAGCAGTCTCAAGCAGGTTGGGGTAGTCCATAGCATTCCACTCTAGCGGGTCTGGCGCATCCAGTGCTGGCACATCTCACGGCTCTGGCGGGTTCACGGCGCGGCTGGCGAGACTGCCCCAGACGCTCCGCTCATTCCCGCCGTACATTCCCCGGCGCACATCCTCGGGGCGCAAAAGAGGCCAGCAGCCTTCACGCTGATCCGCACCCCTCGCAGTGTTGCCGCGCGTTCACGCACGGCGGGGTGGGTTCTCAGTTGAGGCGCTGACCTCTGTGGTTGAGGCAGGGTGCTTACCCTGCCAAGCCCGAAAGCGATCGGTGACCGCTATTTTTCGGTGAGCTGTGCGGTGTTCATGGAAGCTGGAAGCTTCCCCGCAGCGTCGCTGCATTTAAAACTTTGCCATATCCAAGGGGCATAACATCATTCAAATACGCGTCGACCGCCTAATCTACGCATTTATGAAGCAAGTTTTTTCTGCACTGGTTGGCAAATTGAAGTAGTGAGTGCAGATTTTCAAGCTCACCAAGCCTGCCAACCGGACCACCGGGCTATCTAGACTGGGCTATCCAGTCCGGGCTGTCTAGCTGAGGCGAGCAAACCCCTCCGCAATAGCCACACGCATATCGTCCAGCGTGCGTGACATGGTCTTGGTGTGAGCGATAATCGGCAGGAAGTTCGTGTCCCCACTCCAGCGCGGCAGAATGTGCTGATGCAGGTGATCAGCAATGCCCGCGCCGCCCACCTTGCCCTGATTCATGCCAATGTTGAAGCCGTCATTATGCGACACCTCACGTAGAACCTTCATGGCAAGCTGGGTCAGCTGTGCAATCTCCATGGTCTCCGCCTCGGTCGCATCATCGTAGAACGGAATGTGACGATACGGGCAAATAAGCAGGTGCCCCGGGTTGTACGGGTAGAGGTTGAGAATCACGAAGGCATGCTCACCGCGGTGCACAATCAGCGACTCCTCGTCACTGCGGCTGGGCGCAGTGCAGAAGGGGCAGGTCTTCTCGGTGTAGTCCTTCTGGCCACCGCTCACATAGGCGGTGCGGTGAGGGGTCCACAGGCGCTGGAATTGGTCCGGTGCGCCGGGCAGCTCGAAGGAATCCTGCACCGAGGCTGCGGTGCCGTGCTCGGGGGTCGTGTTCTCGCTCATAGTCCCATTCTATAGCCCGCACGCGGCAACGGGAACGACCCATCCGTCATGCGTGCCAGATATGAGATGACTCCCCCGGCAGTGCGCCTAGCTGTGCTGCTTTTCCAGGTGAATGATGCGGGTGGCGCCCTCAAAGGTCATGGGGAAGCTCAGCACGCCGTCCACCATGGTAAATTCCTTGGTTTCCTTGTCGGAGGCGTAGGGTGCGCGGGCCAGCTTCGCACGATCCACGCGGGAAACGTAGGTAAAGTTGCCGGTCTTCGCCTCGAAAGCACCAACCCAGAAGGGGGTCGCCAGCTCTTCGTGGTTCAGGTGGTAAGTCACCTCGATAACACCGTCGTGGATGACGGCGTCCATGTAGTTCTCGAGGTCGGCGGCGCCCTGCTGAACCCAGGTGCCGTCAGCGCTCGTCGTCGAACGAGTCGCGAGCACGGAAGAAGGCATAGCGGTCGGGGCGGGTGAGGCAGGTTCCTGATTGCTCGTGTTATCCGGTGCGGGGGTCTCGGTGGGCTGCGTTGCGGTCGGGTGAATCGACGGGTCCTGCGAGACGCCAGCCGCCGCCTTAATTCCGGTGCTGTCGTCGCCGGGGGCGGAAACGGCGCTAGGTTCGGCGGTTGCAAAAGCAGCCTGGTCAACAACAGCGGATGCGGAAGCGTTATTCGGTGCGGATGCGCACGCGGTGAGGGAGAGCGCGCTGACGAGTAGAGCGAGCGCGCCCAGGGTGGACTTAGGTGCCACGAACGTGTCCTAACAGAGTGTGTGTGTTTGAGTGAGTTTGTGAGTTGAGTGGTGCCTGCCCGTGAGTGAGGCGGGGATACGATGACACCCCGTAGCGTTTTGGGGTTACAGGGTGCTCAATCATTGGCACGGTAGATAGTTTATAGGCTCTGGCTAGGAGTTTCACTAGTACCGGTCATTTTTAAAAGATAGTTTGGTCACATTAGACCTTAAGTTGATGGGTTATTCACAGGCAAGAGCCTTAATTTGCACTCTACGCGGGCTAATTTTGCCTCGACAAGCCACAATATGGCATCTGGCGAGATTTTCCGGGCTACTCCGGATTTCTGCCGCGAGTCTCTGCCGCGTCACCGGCAAACCCACAATTTCGCTACAGTCGACACACTACAGTCAACAGCAGAACTCAACACCTATTTGCGAGAGCGCAACGCGAACTTCTCACGAATAATCGTGAACGTCTGGCGAGTCTCCTCCAGCAGGGCGATTGGCTCCTGCTCACTCACTGCAACCTCATGAGAGGTCGAGGAATCGGCGGGTTCACCGGTCCGCGCGGCGCCCGGTGCGGTATTCGAGGCAGCAGCCGAGGCGGGCTCAGCAGCACCAGGCGCAGTAAAACCGGCGGCGCCGAAACCAGCGCGACGTGCCGCCTCCGCCTCCGAAGGAATCGGGTGTACGCCGTCTTCATCCACAACCTCACGAAGGGTGTAGTCGTGGGCCTCACGGCGCGCATACTCACGAGCCAGCAGGGCACGCAGCTCAGAAATTTCCTGGCGAAGATCGTCCACGTCAGCCTTGGTTGCGGGGTACTCCTGCTCCTCCCTGCCACCGATTTTTTCGATAATCCAGCTGGCGAGCGCACCGGTCGCAACCGCGACCATACCCACGCCGTACAGCATGACGACCACGGCGATAACCCTGCCGATGCCGGTGACCGGGTAGACGTCGCCGTAACCGACCGTGGCGAGGGTCGTGAACGTCCACCAGTAGGCGGTGGGCAGGTCACGAATCATCGCGCCCGGCTCGGAGGACTCCACCGAATAGATTGCCAGGGCGAACATGATGATGAAGATCGCGGTGTATCCGAAGAGTTTCACCGCCAGCTCTGAGAGCCTCTTGTACTGGCGGTTGGTGGTCAGGTGAATCATGGCGAGGAAGCTAACGATACGCCACGCCGGCAGCAGCACAATCGCCAGGTTCATCAGGTTGTGCGTGATGAAGTAGAGTCGCCGCGGCGCCAGGTACAGGCGAATGCAGTAGTCGGCGGCGAATAGGCCCCACAGAATCATCTGAATGATGTTGAGGTACCCGTCGTACGGTTCCTGGATGCGCGTGCTCATGATGGGTGCGGCGAACGCGAGCAGGTACAGCACGGACGCCACGAACATGGGCGTGGAGGAGCGCTCCTCCCACGCCGCTAGGTTCTTCTCGCCGCGGTACTTGCTGAGCGTGCGGAACAGGCGGGTGCGCGGGGCGCGACGCGGCGGGTCCGTGACGGTGCGGGTGACCGTGCGGATAGTCGTGGTGTGCTTTTCAGGTTCGCCCGCGTCAATGATCTCGGCGGCGTCATCAGGGTTGCCCTGGGTGCCCGCTTTCTGAGAGCCTGTATTCGGAGTGCCAGCTTTCTGATCGCTCTTGCCGCGCGGGTGGTGCGTGGTGCGGGTGATACGGCGTTCCTCGCGGTGCGTGCCGTCCGGCGCGTCGGTGGTGGCGTATTCTTCGACGACTTCTTCGTAGTCGTCGTCGGGGTCCAGGTCGGTGGAGTATACGGAGTGGGCGCTGTCCAGGCGGGCGCTATCAATCTGCACGGCGTCTACATGCAGGGCGGTTGCTTCTGCGGGACTCGCTGCAGCGGGGCTTGCTTCAGCGGGAGCGGTTCCAGATGCGGTAGTTTCAGGGCGCACAGATGCACCCGCCGGGCTGTTCCCCGAGATATTGCCCGCCGACGTATTGGGTGCTGTGCCGTTCTTTACCGTGTTTTCTGCCTGGTTCTGTTCCACCTTATCCATAGTGTGAATGATACTCCGCGCTGTTGCGTTTGCGTTTCTATTTCATTGCGCTGTGGTCTTTGTGCGGCGGCCTTTAGGCTACGCCGCAGTCATTGCACTGCGAGCATTTAACCTGACACAATATGTGGTGTACCTATCACCTCGGTTGCGCTATCCCGCAGTGTTACTGCCCCGTAGCGTTGCCGACCCGCACATCGGAGTGCCTCATGTCTTCACACACCACAGCTTCCTTCTTCCGCCAGTCAGGTTTTCCTCAGCCGAGCTTGCGTCAGCTAAGTTCCCGTCAACCGAGCTTCCGTCAGCTGGGCGCTACCTTGTGCCTCTCCGGTGCGCTTGCCGCCGCCTTGGGCGGGTGCGCAACCCTGAAATCCTCCCCTTCTGCGTCTGCTGAGACTTCGTCTGAGCCGACTGCTGCGAGCCACGCGACGGCGCCGGTGCTTCAGGATTCTGAGGGTTTCCGCCTGTTTACCGGTCGCGGCGCTGTTGAGGAGGCGGTCTTTGAGGGCCCGGCGGCACCCGCCTCCTATTCGTATGTGGAGTTTGAGCGTCGCGGTGAGCCGGAGGGCACGATGAAGGTTTCGGTCACTGACGGTTCGGGCACTCAGGTTGAGGTGGTTGCTGGCGGTTCGGGTGAGGGTGCGGGCGTGTGGGTTCGTAATACGGCGAGCGCGTCTGCGCCGGCTCCTTCTGGCACCGGTCCTTCTGGTACCGCTCAGGCTGCCGGTGCGGTGAGCGTGCCGCATAGTTCGGCGCGTGTGACGGCGTCGACGTCGCAGCTGACTGATGATGCTCAGTGGATGGTGTCGGTTCGTGCGGCGGGTGTTGGTTCTTCGGGTGAGTTTGAGGCGCCTGATGGTGTGCCGTTGACGAGTCAGAGTGCGGAGGTTGGCGAGATTCAGATGCAGGGCAGCCGCGGTTTTGTGCACGATACGGGTGGCGGCTCGGTTGCGGTGGAGAACCGTTCGGGTGCGAAGATGACGGTGTATTGTGCGGGTGTGGATCGTAAGGAGCGTAGTGTGCCTGCGGGTGGCCGCGTGTTTGTGGAGGATTTGGGGGTGCGTGCTTCGGCGGGTTCTCCTCTGTTTTGTGGTGTGGTGACTTCTGATAGTGCTGCTAGCTGGAATGTTACGGCGCTTGGCGGCCGCGCCTAACAGCAGCCGCGGCATCAATAAAGCCTGTACAAGGGAAAACAGGCACTTCTGCCAACGATTATCTTTTGTATTAGAGGTATATTAGGAACGGACTACCCACCGTTATCAATCAATGGAGATACACCGATGACCGCTCAGTCACCTGATACCACTGAGGTTGAACTGCCCAAGTTCTACGAGTTCATTCCCTGCATTCTGACTTACCTGTCTGACCGCACCCCCCGCACCAATAAAGAGATTTATAGTGCAGTAGCGGAGCGCTACCCGCTTTCTAATGAGCAGCTGCGACCCAACCTGCCGAACGGCAAGCGACCCGTTTATGTGGACCGTATTAGTTGGGGTTTGACCTATCTCAAGATGTTCGGCGCGGTTGATTCCCCTCGCCGCGGTCAGCAGGTTATTTCTGACGAAGGCTTGAAGCTGGTTGAAGCTCACCCTGAGGGCATCCCCGATGATGTCGTTGCACATATTGTTCGTTCCGCCCGCACGCGTGAGCGTTCCGAGTCTGATAGTTCCGAGCAGGACCCGCAGGAAACCTTGAAGACCGCTACCAAGACCGTTGCCGTCACGACTGCACCCGCTGAGGTCTCTGATAGCACCCCGCAGGAACTCATCGACGAAAGCATCACTCAGATTGAGTCCGCGCTGACGCACGACATTTTGGAACGCATCCGCGCAATGTCTCCGACTGCTTTTGAGCATCTGGTGGTGGATGTGCTGTTGGCGATGGGCTACGGTGGCCCGGCAGGACGCGGCACCGTTACTCCGGCTTCCAATGACGGCGGCGTGGACGGAATCATTGACCAGGACGCATTGGGTCTTTCAAAGATTTATGTCCAGGCTAAGCGTTACGCCAAGGACAATGTGGTGAGCCGCCCCGACCTTCAGAACTTTGTGGGCGCGATGCACGGCAAGGCAACGCAGGGCGTGTTCATCACGTCGAGCTCCTTTACGTCTGGCGCACGCGGCTACGCGGAGGAACTTGGTAGCGGAATTTCCCTCGTTCTGATTGATGGTGAGCACCTGGCGCGCCTCATGATTAAGTACGGTGTTGGTGTGCAGGTGGCACGTACGTACACCATCATGAAGCTTGATGAGGATTTCTTCGACGAAGCCTAAACGTTACACAAGCGTGGGGTGGAAAGCATGGAGCTTTCTGCCCCACGTTTTCTTTTTGGGTTGTTTGCTGGAATGTTACGGCGCTCGGCGGTCGCGCCTAACAGCAGCCGCAGCGTTCAGAGTGTGGTGGGTGCGCCTCCGCAAGCCCGCGCTTACTCCCCCGGAAAACCAGCAAACACGCGGCAAAGCTACGCATCAGCACGGTGTATAACCCACTCCCCTTATGGTGACAAGTAGTCGCCAAGCTTAGCCATAGCTAAGCGGAAAAGACGGTGTTCAAGAGCAGATACTGGATTAAGGACAGCATTCACACCCTTCACCAGTAAGGAAGCTCAATCATGACCACCGTTGTGGCAAACACGTCCGAAGCACTCAAGTCCCCCTACGAGGACACCCTCAAGCACCTGCTCAGCGACGCACGCGCAGAAGCCGTCGAATCCAGCGTCTCCGAGCTCGAACGCCTGGCAATCTCCCACGACGCATCCCACTACCTGCTCGTACCCGCCGGCCTGATCCGCCCCGACTCCGCCGAAGACGTCGCCAACATCTTCCGCGCAGCCGGCGACCTCGGCCTGCCGCTGACCTTCCGCTCCGGCGGCACCTCCCTCTCCGGCCAGTCCAGCGGCGACGGCCTCATGATTGACACCCGCCGCCACTTCAAGAAGATCGAGGTCCTTGAAGACGGCAAGAAGGTGCGCGTGCAGCCCGGCGCGACCATCATGATGGTCAACAACTACCTGGCACCCTACGGCTACAAGCTCGGCCCCGACCCGGCATCCTGGTCCGCCTGCACCATCGGTGGCGTGGTCGCGAACAACTCCTCCGGCATGTCTTCGGGTACCGCCTACAACACGTACAACACCCTGGACTCCATGGTGTTTGTGCTCCCCAGCGGCACCATCATTGACACCGCCGAACCGGACGCTGACCAGAAGCTGCGCTCCCTCGAACCTGAACTTCACGAGGGCCTGCTGCGCCTGCGCAAGCGCGTGCTTGAGAACCCCGAATCCATGGCGAAGATTCGCCAGCAGTACTCCATGAAGAACACCATGGGTTACGGCCTGAACTCCCTGGTCGACTTTGAGACCCCCGTCGACATTCTGCAGCACCTGCTGATTGGTTCGGAGGGTACCCTCGGCTTCGTTGCTTCGGCAACCTACCGCACCCGCCCGATTCTGAAGAACATTTCCACCGGCCTGCTCGTGTTCGACAACCTGATTGACGCGGCACGCTCCGTACCCGAACTGGTTGCTAACAAGCTCGCTACCGTCGAGCTGATGGACGCCACCAGTATTCGTGTGGCTCAGCGTACCGGCCAGGCTGCGGAGGCGCTCGCCGCCATCGACGTGAAGGACCACGCCGCCCTGCTGGTTGAGTTCCAGGGCAACTCCGAGCAGGAGCTGAACGACCTGGCTGCCGCCGCAGCACCCATGTTTAAGAGCTTGCCCGTGGCTTCGCCGGTGTCGATGACCAGCAAGCTGTCTGAACGTAATGCACTGTGGGCGGCACGCCGCGGCCTGTACACCACCGTTGCGGGTAACCGCCCCTCCGGCACGAACGCCCTGCTTGAAGACGTGGTTGTGCCCGTTGAGGTTCTGGGCAACACCTGTAGCGACCTGACCAAGCTGTTCGACGCACACGGCTATAAGGACTCCGTGATTTTCGGTCACGCGAAGGACGGCAACATCCACTTCATGCTGAATGAGCAGTTCCGCGACCCGAAGCAGCTGGACCGCTACCGCGAGTTCACCGAAGAAATGGTTCAGCTGATTCTCGGTAACGAAGGCTCGCTGAAGGCTGAGCACGGTACCGGCCGCATCATGGCGCCGTTCGTGAGCCGCCAGTTCGGTGACGAGCTCTTCGACGTGATGCGCCAGATCAAGCGCCTCATTGACCCGAAGGGCTTCATGAATCCGGGCGTGCTGCTCGCCGAGCCGGACACCGACTACGTGACCGACCTGAAGGTCGCCGAAACCGTTGAGGAAGAAGTCGACCGCTGTGTGGAGTGCGGCTACTGTGAGCCGGTCTGCCCCTCCCGCAACCTGACCCTGACCCCGCGTAAGCGTATTGTGCTGCGCCGTGAGATTGCCGCCGCTGAGTTGAACGGCGACCACGAGCTCGCCGAGCGCCTGCGTAAGGAGTACGAGTACTACGGCATTGAGACCTGTGCCGTGGACGGCATGTGCCAGACCCGCTGCCCCGTGAACATTAACACCGGTGACCTGATTCGCCGTCTGCGTTCTGAGAACCAGGACAAGCTGGCCGCTACCGGCTGGAAGATCGCCGCACAGCAGTGGGGCATCATGGATAAGGTTGCCGGTAAGTCCCTGACTGTGGCTAAGAAGCTGCCGTTCCCCGTGGTGCACGGTACCACCAACATTGCCCGCAAGGTCATGGGCGACGACATGGTTCCTTCCTACAAGAAGGACCTGCCGGTCGGTGGCCCGGCACGTAAGCCGCACAAGGACGCAACCGCTGAGATTGTGTTCTTCCCCGCCTGCGTGAACTCCATGTTCGGCGGTGTGGATGGCGACGGTAAGCACGACCCGGTCAACGCAACCCAGGCGTTCATCCGCCTGTGCGAGCGTACCGGCGTGAAGTACCGCATCCCCGACAACATTGGTGAGATGTGCTGCTCCACCCCGTGGAAGTCGAAGGGCTTCACCGACGGCTACTCGATCATGAGTGACCGTGTGCTGAAGTCCCTGTGGGAGGCTACTGACGGTGGCCGCCTGCCGGTCG
>ERZ772962.30-NODE-30-length-86536-cov-5.423353_pt1 | contig 86536 bp, 84 predicted proteins | sample MGYA00580676_ERZ772962 | MGnify/ENA primary metagenome ERZ772962 (study PRJEB29015, sample SAMEA2738049) | human oral metagenome | biome: human oral; feature: human-associated habitat; material: saliva | place: China | collected 2230 ...
CCAGCTGTTTCGTTGGTCGGCATCAAGGACAGAAAAAACACTCATGATACAATCCTTTCTGAGTGTAGAACGTAGACTGAATGGGGAACAAAGCTAGGTGTATGCCACAAAGCATAGTGCACCAAGCTTGATATATATATATCACTAAAGGACTAGTGAGTCAATATCAAAATAACTCTCGCCAGAACGAGAGTTATTTTCTGCTGTGGGCTTAGGCTGAATAGCCTGGTAGCGCCATGCTTAGCGCTTAGAGAACTGTTCGCGCTTACGAGCACTGCGCAGGCCGTACTTCTTGCGTTCCTTTTCGCGTGGGTCACGCTTTAGGAGCTCGGCCTTTTTAAGCGTCGATCGTAGGTCGCTATGGCCAGTTGTAATTGCTTTGGCGATTGCCAGCTTGATAGCGTCTACCTGGCCGCTCAGGCCACCACCGCTCACGCGTACTGTGACATCAAATTCCTTTTGCTTGCCAACCAGCGCTAGGGGGTCAGTTACCTCAGCTAGCAAGGTTTTATTACCCGATAGGTAATCGCTTGCAGGCTTGTCGTTAATCGTCACTGCACCGGTACCAGCATACAGGCGGGCACGTGCAGTTGCACTTTTGCGCCGGCCGAGGCCGTAAAAGTATGTTGTATCTGCCATGTTACTGTACCTCTACTTTCTTAGGTGATTGTGCAGCGTGAGTATGCTCGCTGCCAGCAAAAACGCGTAGGCGCTTCATGCGCTCAGCCTGGAGCTTATTCTTTGGCAACATACCCTTAACGGCGTTTTCGATGATACGCTCAGGGAACTTTTCGCGTACTTCCTCGAGACGCGCATCCTTAATACCACCAGGGAAACCACTGTGGCGGTAGTACACCTTCTGCAGTTCCTTATCGCCTGTGACGACAGTGTTCTTGGCGTTGATTACTACTACGTAGTCGCCACCATCAATGTGCGGAGTGTAGGTTGGCTTACCTTTACCGGTTAGGAGATTAGCAATAATCGTTGCCAGACGCCCCAGGGGCAGCTCGCTGGCATCAACCAGGAGCCACTCACGACTAACTTCGCTCGGCTTTTGTGAGTACGTTTTGTGCATTACGCGGCCTCCTTTGCAACTGGCTTCAGCTCATCCACAAACTCAATCGTTGCCATCTGGGCGCCGTCACCTACGCGCAGGCGTGTTCGCGTAACACGCACGTGCCCACTGGTGCGGCCACTCAGCTGTGGAGCGATTTCGTCTACCAGCTTAAAGGCAGCAGCCTGGGTCGATAGCTTGGCAATCACCTGGCGGCGGTTGTGCAAATCGCCTTTCTTTGCTTTTGTAATTAGTTTTTCAATGTAGCGCACTAGCTCCTTGGCCTTTGGCAGGGTAGTCTCAATCTTACCATGCTCAACCAAGCTGGTTGCCAGGCCCTTCATTAGCGCGCGGCGCTGGTCGCGTTCACGGCCAAACTTGCGCCCTTTGTATCCATGTCGATGCATATTAGAGCTCCAACTCCGCTAGTTTATCTTTTACTTCATCCAATGCTTTTGAGCCAAAGCCCTTCAGTTCACGTAGGTCCTGCTCGGTTAGCGTTACCAAGTCTTGCACAGTGCGAATATCATTATTGATCAGCGCATTGGCAGTTCGGGCTGTCAGATTTAGGTCCTCGATTGGTGTATTTAATTCACCAACTTCGTCCTCTTCCTCCTGGCCAGGTGCCGGAGCGGCCTCTACGACCGTGCTCCCAGCCAGTGCGGTGTACTGGTTAACCAAAATAGCAGCCGCTTCTTCAAAGGCTTGGCTTGGCGTCATAGTGCCATCGGTATCAACCGTGATGATAAGCTTTTCAAGGCTAGCGTCCTGGCCAACACGAGTTGGCTGGACCTTGTAGCGTACACGTAGTACTGGGCTAAACACAGCGTCAAGCGCAATGTGGTCGCTATGGAGGCGCTCTTCGCTTGATTCTTCGATTGTGCGGTAGCCACGGCCCGAATCAGCTACCAGGTCGATGAGTACGTGTGCATTAGGGTCATCCACGGTGCAAATAACCTGCTCGGGGTTAATGATATCAACCTCAGCGTTAGCAGCGATATCACCAGCAGTCACGACACCAGCTCCGGTCTTCTCAAGACGGAGTTCTACCGGCTGGTCGGTGTGCATTTTGAGGCGGATGTTTTTGAGGTTCAGGCTGATGTCAACGACATCTTCGGCAATGCCAGCCACCGTGGTGAATTCGTGGGTTGCACCGTCAATCTTGAACGACACAATCGCACCACCGGCAATGCTCGAAAGCAGTACACGTCGCAAGCTATTGCCCAGTGTATTGCCATAACCCGAGTGGAGCGGCTCAATCGTAAACGATGCACTACTTGTTGAATGCTCATCTATAGCCGCAAGCGCCGGGTTGTGAATTACTTTTGTCATATAAACAGTTACTCCTTACCCCTATCGTGAGTAGTACTCAACGATGAGCTGTTCGTTAATATCTGCTTCAGCTTCTTCACGCTTTGGATTGCCAGAAATAGCAATTTTTAGCTCACGTGGCTCGGCCTTCATCCAGCTTAGCGGCTGCTGGTCGGCATTCTTCAGGACATCATCAAGATGTGTAAAGTAAGCGGATTTCGTGCTCTTTGGGCGTACGGTGATTTCATCACCAGCACTAACGCGGATTGATGGAATATCAACGCGGCGGCCGTTGAGCATAAAGTGACCATGGCTTACCAACTGGCGAGCAGCGCGGCGGCTGGTTGCAAAGCCAGCACGGTAAACGACGTTATCAAGGCGGCGCTCCAGTAGCTGCAGCAGGTTTTCGCCAGCCAGACCATCCTTGCGTGAGGCCTCTTTCATTAGGCGTGCGAACTGCTTTTCGAGCAGGCCGTAGGTGCGGCGTACCTTTTGCTTTTCGCGTAGCTGGGTTAGATATAAGCTTGGCTTACCCTGGCGGCTGTGGGCGTGTTCACCCGGAATGCCACTTTTGCGAGCCATAATCTTGTGTGCTTTGGGGTGCAAAGCATAGCCTTCGCGGCGGCTTTGCTTCACAATTGGTGAGGTATCTCGTGCCATTGCTTAAGCCCTCCTGGCTTTCTTAGGGCGTACGCCACCATGTGGCACGCCAGTTACATCTTTAATACTTTCAACGGTAATTTCGAGGTTAGCAAGCGCACGAATCGCTGCATCACGGCCAAGGCCTACCCCTTTTACAAACACATCTACTGAGTGCAAGCCATGCAGTGACTTAACAGCCTCAGCAGCTTTTTCGGCAGCAACTTGGGCAGCATATGCTGTACCCTTTTTGCTACCACGGAACCCGCAAGCACCAGCGCTTGCAGCTGTCAGCACATTACCCTTCTTATCAGTAAAGGTAATGATGGTGTTATTAAATGTTGCTTGAATATGCAGCTGCCCCGCAGGAACGGATCGGCGCTGCTTTTTACGAGCACTTGTTTTTGCTTCTGCCATTGTACCAGATCCTTCCTATTAGGTTTTACTTGCTGCTTTTGGTTGTGTGCCACCGACGGCGATCGCTCGACCCTTACGAGTTCGTGCATTCGTTCGGGTACGCTGGCCGCGTACTGGCAAACCGGCCTTATGGCGCAAACCTCGGTAGGTATTGACGTCCTTAAGGCGCTTAATATTATTGGTTACCAAGCGCTGAAGGTCGCCCTCTACGGTGTAATCATTGTCAATGATTTCGCGAATCTTCTGTTCTTCAGCCTCGGTGAGATCTTTCACCCGAGTGGTCGGCTCAATTTTAGCCGCCGCAAGGATGCTCGAAGCGTGCTTTGGCCCAATACCGTAAATATAGGTGAGCGCAATTTGCACCTGCTTCTCTGTTGGGATAACTACCCCAGCAATTCGAGCCATGCTTAACCCTGCCTTTGCTTATTCTTAGGTTTTTTCTTATTGATGACACGCAGGCGCCCCTTACGGCGCACCAACTGGTCATCGGGACTAATTTTTTTGACACTCGCACGAACTTTCATGAGTGAATAAAAACTCCCCTTGGGTCAAAACCCATTTAGTTGGTATACTTAAGCAGTCCGCTGGTGCGGACGCTCATCTTTGAGGCGGTAGCTAATTCTTCCCTGTGTGAGATCATACGGGGTCATCTCAACTTCCACCTTATCGCCCGGTACTAACCGAATATAGTGCTTACGCATCTTCCCGCTAATATGGGCAATAATACTATGGCCGTTTTCCAGTTCAACCTTAAACTTTGTACCAGGCAGTGCTTCCACTACCTTACCAACCATTTTGATTACTTCCTTTTGACTTGCCATAAATTACAAATATAGATTATACGCCTTTGTTGGCCTAAAGTAAAGTACTTTTTGTGCTACACCGCCAAACTTGCCCGAATTGTGACGCGCTGGTCATAAGTTTGCTTGGCCGGTACCCAGTTACCGGTACAGGTAATCAAATTGAGCCCTTCGCGGCCTGGCGCTATTGCTTTAGTCATGGTTTGCATATGGCCGTTATTAAGCTCATCAACGCTCATATGCTTGACCTCTTGCACGGTGTAGCGGAATTCTTCGTTATCACCCCGGGTAATAACGATTTCATCGCCAGATTTTAGCTCGCCTAAGCGTTTAAAGACGCCGTCACGGGTTGGGCCACCATTATGGCCGTCCATTAGCATTGTACCGCCGCTGCCAGGCAAGGAACTCTTACCATACCAACCAATATCGTTAATGTTATGTGGTGTGCCGAGTTCACCATTTGCAAGCACATCCACCCCATACACCCTGGCTTGCTGAATATTAAGCGCGGGTATACTGAGATATTTTGGCTTATCGCCACCAGTGCTATGGCTACGGAGCTGTTCCTTGGTAACGGTAGATTCATCGACATGCGGATTAGCAGCCACGAAGGGCATTGGTATGGGTAGACTCTCGCCAGTGGTGTAGTAACGATAGCCATACCAGCACAGCACACCCGCCATACCGATTGCCAGCACCATAAACAGCAGGCCAAAGCGTGGTTTGGCTGCGTTTGCTTGAAGATTAAGCCCAGATTTTTGCATGATAGATACTACCCTATACTCGTATTATTTATAATCGTCGTAGGTTACCATCAGAGCGCGGCTATTGAGCTGACGCAAGCACTCAAGGCCAACTGACACTACAATAAGTAGCCCAGTACCACCAATAGCCAGGTTAGCATTCTGAATACCAGCGATATTATAGAGCAAGTACTCAATAGCAAATGGCATGATAGAGATCAACCCGAGCACAATCGAACCAAATAGTACTAAGCGGTTCACTGTGCGGCTCAGGTACTGCTCGGTCTGCTTGCCAGGACGTACACCTTCTATAAAGCCGCCTTGCTTTTGGAGATTTTCTGCAATTTCGTTAGCATTAAACACAATGCCTGTGTAGAAGTATGTAAATACAATCACCAGGATAAAATACAAGCCTGGGTAGATAAAGGCAGTTGGCTGCGTGCCGGTAAAGCTACCTGGGTTAGGTGCCTGGAACCAGGTGATAAGGTTCTGCGATAGCGTAGCGTATTGCTCAGCACCAGTTGCTTTAAGTACCTGGCCTACAAAGGCTGGCAAGCTCAAAAAGGCAACAGCAAAGATAACGGGGATCACACCAGCTGCGATCAGCTTAATTGGTAGGACGCTTTTAATACCACTATAGGTGCTATTACCTTGCACACGCTTGGCGTAGTTAATGGTGATAATTCGCTGGGCCTCGTTGATCTTTACCAGAACATACAGTGTCAGGATAGAAATAGCCGCTAGTGCCAACGCAACCCAGAAGACACTTGGGTTAAGCGGTAGATTAAACCAGCCAAAGACGCTTAGAGCACCCTGGGATGTATCGAACAAGCTACCAAACAGCGTAGCGAGCGTTGTCGGCAACTGGCTAATAATACCTGCAAAAATCAATAGACTAATACCGCTACCAATACCCTGCTCTGTCATGACTTCACCCAGCCACATGAGCAGAATTGAACCTGCTGTCATAGCCGTAACTGCCACAATCCATTCCATTGGGGTAGCCTGACTAATGGCAGCAGAGTTACCAGCCAGTACCGTTTGGCGTAGGATGTAAATAAAGGCAATGGACTGCACAACCGCCAGGGGGACACTAATAATACGTGTCCACTGGTTAATTTTGCGGCGGCCAGATTCGCCGTCTTTATGGAGCTCCTCCAGGCGTGGCACGGCTTTCGTCAGTAGTTGGGTGATAATACTGGCGGTAATAAACGGACTCAGCCCAACCAGTACGATCGAAAGCTGACTCATAGCGCCACCCGATAGCAGGTTTAGGAAACCGCCGAACTCGCTGGCACTCAGAAAGCTTGTGACGATATTTTTAAGCTCCGTTGGCCCAGCCAGTGGCACTGGTATGTGCGATAGCATACGGTAAATGGCAATCAGCCCCAGTACGATCAATAATCGCTTTTGCATATCGCGATTCTTTAGTGATATAAAAATAGTTTTCCAGTTCATTTCCTACCCTTTCGGCAACATTGTTTTTGGACGTGTTGGCTCCAGTATACCTGATCGCAGCGCACAAATAAACAAACAGTACGCGAGCGTCAGCAAAAACTCCTACCGCCACTACTTAAGGGCCATTATACCACACTCTTGACGCTGGCTGAATAGATAAAAGTTTCGCTTACCCACGAGCGTACGGACGCACGACTACTTCACGTCGCCCAAGTCATCGCTATCGAGCTCGCTGACGTAATAGACTGTTTCAGGCTCCCCAGAATCACCGCCACCCCACGAGGCGATTTCGTACTGTTCCGGCAACCAGCTGGGTGCATCGTTACCAACCGGCAGGTTTTTATAGCCCTGGGCGCGCACATCATAGGGCCCGCCCTTGTAGCAATCGGTGCTACGGTAGTCACCCGGCATTGATTCGTTAGTATAGCTGTATACCAAGGCCTTCATGGCTTCAAGCTCGCCTGCGTCTGGTGGTTGCTGACTGCGCTGCATAATACCTGGGGTCAAATCAAGGGAAGCACACTGCACTAAAGCTTCATTTTGCGAGTCGAGTCTTACGTGTGAATACTCATGTGCCAGCACGCTAACTGCAGCAGCACCTGTTGTGGCGCGGTGCGTATCATTACCAAGCAGGGCCATTTCCGCTACTGATGGCTCATCAGCACTATCTATACGCTCCTTCGTCTCTTTTCGCGCATTCCCATGTGAGCCATTCTTTTCGAAATCAACCACTGACTTACAAATATTGTCTTCCAAGTTAATCACATTGTCCCAGATTGGGCGACTTGCAATATTCGTCCCCAGCACTCGTGGCAGGTGGCCTTGGAGAACAAATCCAGCTGGGAACGCCTGGCCGCTTGCGATATCTTCACTTCTGGTACCAACAACAGATTCCATCAATGATTCTGGACTAAAACAATTCACCTTTACATTAGTGTCTAGTAGTGAGCTGGCAGCGCGGCTAGTCTGCTCACTAAGCCCCGGTGTATCGCTACCCGGGTACACATGATGATCATGGAATCCATCATAGAGCTTAAAATGCGCATGCATCAGGTAGCTATCTGTACCGGTATAGTGCCCAGCTTCAAGTGCAACGTTCCATAGCGCCACACCTGCAAGCCAACCAGCTGCGAACCGCCGCGTGAGAGACAACGCCTCTTTACCCAGTGAAGACTTTTTTTCGTGTGTCGGTGCAGGTGATTCTTGCTCTTGCTGCTGAGTCAGTGTGCGGCGCTTTTCCATAATACCTATAGTATATCATAACAATTATGATTACGCGCATATTATTCAATAATACCCCGTAAAACACAATAGCCCCGCGGTGTTACACTACGGGGCTATTACGTATACGAGCGGTCAATTGCACGTGTAGCAAATGCTACTTGTCTTCTGCTTCAGCTTGCTTAGCAGATTTTGGCAGTGGGGTTGCGGTTTTTGTAAAACTACCACCTGCCTTGGTAAGCGCTTCTTTAACGCTTGCCGATGCAGCCTGCACCTGCAAGTCCACGGCAGCAGTCAGCTCGCCGCGGGCAATCACCTTAACAGTGTGGAATGGTGTCGCCACAAGGCCGGCCTCGTAGAGGGCAAAGTTATCAACGGTGCCACTGAGGCTATTCAGGTGGTCGCTGTAGACAACCTGGGCAGGAGTGCGTAAGCTCTTAAAGCCACGATTCTTTGGAATCGCCTGCGCAAGTGGGCGTTGGCCACCCTGGAACATGGTCCGGAGCTTTTTACCAGTACGGGCATTCTGACCCTTAGTACCACGGCCAGCAGTCTTACCACGGCCAGCAGCAATACCGCGGCCAACCCGCACCTTTGCCTTATTGGCAGTTACCTGGAGCTGATTGTATTTGGTCATTACTTCGCTCCTTTCTTGGTTGTGCTCGTATTGAGCCACTGCTCACGAGGAACCAGGGTCTTGAGCGCATCAATGGTAGCATAGGCAATATTAACCTTATTGGTTGAACCAAGACTCTTCGAAAGCATGTTGCGAATACCAGTCACACCAATGATTTGGCGAATCACACCACCGGCGATAATACCGGTACCAGGTGCAGCTGGCTTAATGAGCACCTGCGCGCCGCTTACCTTTACTTCAGCGTCGTGCGGAATAGTATCGTTGGCAAGCGGGATAACAACCAGGTTCTTCTTGGCGACATCAGTTGCCTTAGAAATAGCGGTTTGCACATCCTGGCCCTTAGCAACGCCAACGCCAACCTTATTCTTGCGGTTACCAACTACCACCAGTGCCTTAAAGCGGAAGCGGCGGCCACCCTTAACAACACGCGCTACGCGGTCGATATTAATCACAACCTCTTCAAATTCCTTTGGCGTATCATCGCGCCGGTTTCGCCGGTCATCGCGGCGACCACCACGCTGGCGGCCACGGTGGCCATCTTGGCGTGGGGTAGTATTTGCAGTCCGTTGTTCTGCCATACTAGAATTCCAATCCTTCCTTACGTGCAGCATCTGCCAGAGCACTCAGGCGGCCAGCGTACTGGCGACCATTGCGGTCAAACACAACTGCGTTAATCTTTGCTTTTTTGGCTTGTTTGGCAAGCGATGTACCAACACCAGCAGCACGCTCTGTCATTGTGCCGCTTGCTTTTGCACCGACTGTTGTTGCAGCAGCCAGTGTGCGGCCGGCTTGGTCATCAATCAGCTGGGCACTAATGTGCTTGTTGCTTACCGTTACCGTAAGGCGAGGGCGCTCAGCCGTACCGCTAACGCGGGCACGAACACGATTCTTACGCAGGCGCTTATTATGTAGTTTCTTCTGCAAATCAGCCATAATTACTTACCTGCCTTTCCTGCCTTACGGAGGATAACCTCGTCGGCATATTTAATACCCTTGCCCTTGTATGGCTCTGGCTTCTTCAGGGCGCGGATTTCTGCTGCGACCTGGCCAACCTTTTGCTTATCTATACCAGCAACGGTAATTTCCATTTTATTAACTGTCAGCGTGATGCCCTCTGGCGCAGTGTAGGCCACTGGGTGACTAAAACCAAGCGCCATCTCGATGGCTTGGCCGCCACCGCTAACGCGAAAGCCCACGCCGTTGACTTGGAGCTTCTTTTCAAAGCCTTTCGTCACGCCGTCCACAGCATTGTTAAGCAGCGATCGCTGCAAGCCATGCTGGGCCTTTGCAATACGCTCGTCGTTATGGCGCTCAACCTTAAGCGCGCCGTCGTCTTGCGTTACGGTCACATCGCTCAAGTGTGGCACCATCAACTCGCCCTTAGGGCCCTTGACGGTGATAGCCTCTTGATCGATCGTGATTGTCACGCCAGCCGGAATTGCTACTGGTAGTTTTCCGATTCGACTCATAGGTACCTTTCTTTCATTATGTGTGAGGTCGCAGCAAATAATGGGCGCCACAAACCACTCACACGTAGTAATAACTAGCCTATTATACTAAAACCAAGCAAGCCGCACAAGACTTACTTACTAATTCTTATCGCGGCTGCGCCACGCCCGTATTAGCGCAACTACCAATATAGTCATTGCTGCTAAAAATACCCATGGTACATTTTCCATCACAGTTTCTCCTCCCTCTATATCGAGCATACCAACCTATTGCCAGCCTTGCAAATATGCTACGTAATATCAAACGCACCCCGCTACCGTCTGTAATGGGGTGCGCTCTACATAGTCTAAACCAGGGTGGCTAGTATACCTTGAGTAGCAACTCACCACCAAGCTTTTGGCGAGCGGCTTCGTGGCCAGTCATCACGCCTTGGCTGGTGCTAATTAGCACGATACCACGGCCAGATTTCACCTTAGGAATCTCGGCCGACTTAACGTACACGCGGCGGCCAGGCTTACTCACCCGAGTGATCTCGGTAATAGCAGCAGGCTCGCCAGGCTGGTTGATGGTAACCACCAGTTCACCACGTGGCTTGCCATCTACCATAGCAACATCTGCTAGGTAGCCAGCTTTTTGCAGCTGGGTGGCAATAACGTGCTTCATTTTGCTTGCCGGTACACGAACCTCGGTTTTACCAACCATCTTCGCGTTACGGATGCGAGTCAGAAGGTCGGCGATTGGATCTGTAGTTTGCATTGACATATCTGGTCTCCTTCCTTACCAACTACTCTTTGTTACACCAGGGATTTCACCCTTGGAGGCCTTTTCGCGGAAATTAATACGGTTGAGGCCAAAGCGACGCATATAACCATGTGGACGGCCGCTTAAGACATCACGGTTCTTCCAGCGGGTTGGGCTTGAATTGCGTGGCAGCTTTTGCAGGCCCTCTTGGTCGCCAGCTTGCTTCAGGGCGGCGCGCTTGGCAGCGTAGCGGGTGATCATTCGCTTGCGCTTTTCATCGCGTGCGATCATAGATTTCTTAGCCATTAGCGACGTCCTCCTTCTTTTTCAAACGGCATACCAAATTTTTCTAGCAGTGCACGTGAATGGCTCGCATCGTGGTTAGCAATCACAAAGGTAACTTGCAAACCATGGAGCGACTGAGTTTCCTCAAAGCTAAGCTCGGGGAAGATAGACTGCTCGGTAATACCAACGTTATAGTTACCACCCTTATCGAAGGCCTTAGCGCCAACACCATGGAAGTCACGGATACGTGGCATTGCCACATTGATAAAGCGGTCCATAAACTCGTACATACGGGCACCGCGCAGCGTGACGCTCACACCAATGCGGTTCATGCCAGCACGAATCTTAAAGCCAGCGATTGACTTCTTAGCCATGCGATCAATTGGCGCCTGACCGGTAATTTTGGTAAGCGTATTCTTAACTACTTCGTAGTGACGCTTATCGTCTTTGTTCTTACCGAGCCCAACGCTAACTACAATCTTTTCGAGCTTTGGTACCTGGTGGATATTTGCCAGGTTTAGTTCGGCTTGCAGTTCTTTCTTATACGTACTGTTGTACAAAGCTTTCAAGCGAGGAGTGTCGGCAGTGTGGGTTGTTTTTGCCATTAGCTAATCTCCTTATCATTCAGTTGGCGAGCAACGCGTACAGTAGCGCCATCGCTATTCTTGGTGTAGCCAACCCGGCTGGTAGCCTTGGTTTTTTCGTCCACCACCAGGGCAACCTTAGCCAGTGGCACAGGGACATGAATGTCTTTGATGCCACCGCGTGGGTTGATTTGGCTTGGACGCACCTTGCGGCTGGCTTTGCCAATATTCTCTACCAAAACGGCGTTCTTCTTTGGCAGTACAGCCACGACTGCACCAGTACTGCCTTTGTGCTTACCAGCGATAATCTTAACGATATCGTTCTTCTTAATACGTGCCATTACAGTACCTCCGGCGCCAGGCTAATAATCTTGTTATAGCCCATATCGCGTAGCTCACGGGGCACCGGGCCAAATACGCGGGTGGCCTTCGGGTTCTTGTCTTCGCCGATAATAACAGCTGCGTTATCATCGAATGCAATCGTTGAGCCATCTTTACGCTGAATTTGGTCGCGTGTACGAACAACAACCGCTTTAACAACCGACTTCTTCTTCACGTTACCGGTTGGGTTGGCGTCCTTCACCGTCGCAACAATAACATCGCCAACACGGGCGTAGCGGCGGCCAGTACCACCGAGCACACGGATACAAAGGATTTCCTTAGCACCGCTGTTATCGGTTACCTTAAGGCGTGATTCTTGCTGGATCATTAGCCTTCTACCTCCTCAACCTCTGCTTTGAGGTCAACACTGCCGCGTGACTTTTCTTCGATAGCCGCAAGTGTAAACGACTTCGTCTTAGAAATTGGGCGGGTTTCAACAATGCGTACACGGTCACCAACCTGGGCCTGGTTGTCCTCGTCGTGCGCGGTGTACTTACGGCTGACAGTATACTGCTTACCGTAGAGCGGGTGCGTTTCACGACTGGTTACAGTGACGGTAATGGTCTTATCGCGACTACTTGATGTCACGATGCCAGTCAATGTCTTGGCCATATTACTTATTCCCTTCTTCGCTTAGTTCGAGCGCACGCAAGGCAGTCTGCAGGCGGGCGATCTCTTTACGAGTTTGACCGAGGACACGTGGATTCTGCAGCTCACCTAGAGCATGCCCGCGGCGGGCGGCAGCTAAGTCAGCTTGCTTTGCCGTGATTGCTTGGCGCAGCTCTGCAGCGGTTTTTACCTCGGCTGCTGGTTGTGTTGAATCTGCCATACCTATGCATCCTCTCGCTTAATAAACTTAGTCTTTACTGGTAACTTGTGGCTTGCCAGGCGCATAGCTTCGCGGGCAACTTCCTCGGATACACCCTTCATTTCGAAGAGAACGGTGCCAGCCTTTACCTTAGCAACAAAGAACTCTGGGTTACCCTTACCCATCCCCATCTTGAGGCCAACTGGCTTGCGAGTCACAGGGATGTGTGGGAAAATACGAATCCAGATTTTACCACCACGCTTGATGTAGCGGGTCATTGCCTGGCGAGCAGACTCGATCTGACGGCTGGTCACATCGTTGTTGCCCTGTGATTGCAGGGCAAAGTCACCAAACGCAATGTAGTTACCCCGCGTTGCTTGGCCGTCGTTACGACCCTTGCGGACCTTGCGGTACTTGGTTTTCTTCGGTAGTAGCATTATTTTGCACTCCTTTCACCCTTGTAGATCCAAACCTTCACCCCGATGGTGCCGGCTGGAGTCTGGGCACTTGCGCGCGAGTAATCGATATCTGCCCGGATGGTGTGGAGTGGCACAGAGCCCTCAATCACCTTCTCTTGGCGAGCCATCTCGGCGTTATTAAGACGCCCGCGGACTTCGATACGAATACCCTTTGCGCCAGCATTCATGGTGTTTTGTGCAGCCATCTTGATAGCGCGGCGGAAATTAATGCGGCGCTCTAGCTGGCGAGCAATGTTTTCGGCCACCAGTTTAGCAGCCAGTTCTGGGCGGCGAACTTCCTCGATATTAATGCGTACTGGCAGGCTTGCAAGCTTTTCGATTTGAGCTTTGAGCTCCTGCACACCAGCACCACCGCGGCCAATCACAACACCAGCTTTAGCGGTGTGGATGGTAATAGTAATGAGGTTGGCGCTACGCTCAATCTCAATACGCGAAATGGTGGGGCGGGCAGCAAAGCGCTTTTCGATCAGCTCACGAATACGAATATCTTCTGCGAGCCATTTGCTAAAATCACGCTTGTTCGCAAACCAGCGCGAATCCCAGTTTTTATGAACTTGCAGACGGAAGCTGATTGGATTAACCTTTTGACCCATCTTACTTCTCCTCTACTTTCTTAGCGCTGGCTGGTTTACGCGCAGGCTTCTTGGGCTTTTCGGTGCCTGTCACTTCTACCAAAATATGGCTTGACTTCTTTTCGAATGGCAGCGCACGCCCACGTGAAGCAGGCTTAAAGCGGCGCATGCGTGGGCCAGCGGTAACACTTAGTGTTGTAATAACCAGTGACTTATTATCAAGCCCGTGGTTGTGGGTTGCATTGGCAGCAGCAGATGCAATAGCCTTCTTGACTGCCAGTGCAGCGCGGCGCGGTGTGTGGTCAAGGATAACCAAGGCATCAGCCACACTGCGGCCACGTACTAGGCTCGCAACAATGCTCACCTTGCGTGGGGTTTGGTCAACACCTTTAATAAAGGCGCGTACGGTTGCAGTCTTAGCCATTACTTCTTATCCTTTCCACCGTGCTTGCGGAACTTGCGGGTAGGGCTGAACTCACCGAGCTTATGCCCAACCATGTTTTCAGAAACGAGGACTGGCACATGCACGCGACCATTATGTACGGCAAAGGTAAAGCCGACCATTTCTGGCGTAATAGTGCTTGCGCGAGCCCAGGTCTTGATAACGGTACGGTCACCGACTTGCAGAGCAGCGACTTTCTTAGCCAGCTTTGCATCGACGAACGGACCTTTCTTGAGTGAACGACTCATATACTACCTCTTCCTCTTCGCATCATGGCGAGAACGTACGATTAACTTGTTAGTGTCCTTACGGCGACGGGTGCGGTACCCAAGTGTCAGCTGACCCCATGGCGTACGTGGTGGCTTACCACTACCATGGCGCCCACCATCACCACCACCATGTGGGTGATCTGCGGCGTTCATCACAACACCACGCACAGTTGGGCGGATACCCTTGCGGCGCTTGCGGCCGGCACTACCAATCTTGACGTTCTGGTGTTGCACGTTACCAACAGTACCAATGGTTGCTTGGCACTCAACACGGAAACGGCGAACTTCACCTGACGGCATACGTACCTGAGCATAGTCGCCCTCTTTGGCCATCAGCTGAGCCTTGGTGCCAGCGGCGCGCACCATCTGGCCACCCTTACCGGGGGCAATCTCGATCGCGTAAATCATGGTACCAACAGGAATACGTGATAGCGGCATACGGTTAGAAGCTTCGATAGTAGCATTGCTGCCAGCTTCGATTGTCTTGCCTTTTGTCATCTGTGTATCCGCTAGGACGTAGTGGTATAGACCATGCTGATCCTTAACACGAGCAATACGTGCGCTGCGGTTTGGATCGTATTCAATTTCCTCTACCGTCAGGGTTAGGCCATCAGCTAAGCGATGATTTAGCAAACGGTAGTGGCGCTTTACCCCACCACCACGGTGACGTACCGTAATGCGGCCTTGGTTGTTGCGGCCAGCGTTTTGCTTTTTTGTCTTCGTCAAGCTTTTAAGTGGTTTGCGCGTCGTGATTTCGCTCAGATCTTGGCTTGTCATACCACGACGGGCAGGAGTGGTTGGATTGTACTGCGTTACTGGCATTACTTCTTCTCCTCCTCTTCAGTTGCTGCTGGTGTATCAAATACATCGATACTGCTACCTTCAGCCAGCGTCACATACGCCTTCTTCGCATCACTGCGCTTTGTCGTACCAGGGTAGCGGTTTTTACCACGGCTAAATCGAACAGCTTTGCCCTGCTGCACCAGCGTTTTTACACCGGTGACAGTCACGTCGTATTGGCTGGCAACTGCTGCGGCAATCTGCTGCTTGTTGGCAGTCAGCGGCACATCAAACACATAGGTGTTCGTTGCAGTTACTTGGGCGTAAGCCTTCTCGGTTGCGTGTGGGGTCACAATAATGTGTTCCATTATGCTTCCTCCTTGCTGAGCCATTCAGTTGCAGCAGCAACTGCTTCTGGCGAAAATACAATCTTATCTGCATTCAAAATATGGAATACATTTAGGTATGTTGCACGGACAACCAGCACGTTTTGTAGGTTATTGGTTGAGCGAATCAGCTCTGGTGATTTTTCGCCAGCGACGAGTAGCACCTTGCGCTCAAGCTTGTTCTTTGCTAGGAACGCGGCTGCGTCTTTCGTCTTACCCGTTACCTTACCTTCGAATGGTAATACTTGCACCTTACTAGCCTGGTTTGCTAGGCTCAGTGCTTGCTTAACAGCCACGCGCTTGCTCGTCTTGGATAGCTTTTTGGTGTAGTTTTCGTTACCACGCGGGCCAAATACAACACCACCGCCACGCCAAATTGGGTTGCGGGTCGAGCCAAAGCGTGCTCGGCCAGTGCCCTTTTGCTTCCATGGCTTTTTACCGCCACCGCGTACTTCGCCGCGCTGCTTGGTTGTTGCGCTTGCTTGGCGAGCCTGTGCCAGGTAGCTATCGTATGCGAGCTTTAGGAGCTCGTGGTTCGGCACCTGAACGGCAAATACCGCATCAGGCAGCGCCTGCTTTTTCTGTGCTTCTGCCATTATGCCTTTCCTCCGATCATAACCAAGCCCTTCTTTGGCCCTGGCACAGCGCCCTTCAACCCAATCAGGTTTGCTTCTGGGTCGATATAGGCAACGGTCAGGTTCTTTACCGTGACGCGCTCATGCCCCATACGGCCGGCCATTTTCTTGCCCTTAAAGACTTTTTGTGGATACATCGAGCCAATTGAACCAGGCTTGCGAACGTTACCGTTACCGCCGTGGGTCTTTTTGCTCGTATTAAAATTATGGCGTTTTACCGTACCGGCAAACCCCTTACCTTTGCTGGTGCCAGTCGCATGAACTGTCTCCCCCAGTTCAAATGCCTCCACCGTTAGCGTGTTGCCTACCGTCATGTCAGCCGGTAGTTCATCCACACGGAATTCCCGAATATACTTCGGGGTCACTTTGGCAGGTTTGACGTGGCCTGCCACGGCCTTGCTCAGGTTCTTACCCTTACCAAATGCCACCTGCACTGCGTTGTAGCCGTCGTGTTCAACGGTCTTCACCTGAGTCACAGTGATGGGCCCAGCCTGAATCAGCGTTACCGGAACGGCCACGCCATCTTGGCTGATGATTTGGGTCATACCAATTTTGGTACCGAGAAGTGCTTTCATAGCCCTCTTTACTCCCACTTAAAACCCTTGGTGGCCAGTGGTTTCCCCTGCCGCTATAGCCGAGGACCTATTGATTCACCAAGGTTGCTTGATATTATTTGTACATAAAAGTAACCTTAGTATTCTAGCACAGCGTGGTGGGGGTTGTCAATAAGTTTGCCGGGGCCGCACCCTACCACCAGGCAACCAGCCGAGCCCAAATTGCAACCATAGCAGATGTATCGTATAATAAAAGGACTGCTGGGGCAGCCGCCTCAGCAATGAACCTCGATTTTGAAAGGAGCTGACATGGCTCAATTAGTTACCCGCAAGCGTATTTCTGGCGGTTTGCTTGGGGCTGCCCGTAAGGTAGTTTCAAGAAACCGTCAAAAATCTCATGTAAGTACAGGGGGGTACTTACATGAGAAGCGGCACGGATCACCAAGTGAATTCTCTCTTGGGAATACACCTGGCGCGACCTTCCTTGGTAGGCTCGGATTTACAAGCCTACCAACCACACCCTTCCGCGTGCACATCGGGACTGTGCTCGTGGATCGGCGTGGAGTTGCCAGCATCACCCTGATGGGCGGTACTGGCAGCGAGCTACGCGCACGCGTAACAACGGCCGCACCCCACCGGCGCTACCGCAGCGCCATCATTACCTTCGCTCCAGAGAAGGTGGTAGATGGGGGCAGTGTTTTACTTCATATCATCGATATGGAGTTGGATGGGGTCGTATACCCCACTGTCCAGGTCTAGTAGCTCCTTAAGTTAACCGCTTCGTACGTATTCTACAGTAGAATATTTATGCGAAGCGGTTTTTCATGTAATTTTAAGAAATGGCCTTGCATTTATGGCTAATATAGGTAATAATAGATAACCTATCACTAGTAATAATCTGTGCCCCGGCACAAAGAGGATGTATGGCTACAACCAAGACAGCAGCGCGCCGTAAGCCAGCTGCTAAATCGACTACCACTAACCAAGCCGCACCACGCCAGCGTGATGATACGCCGGCGCATACGATCACGACCCCACCACCTAAGCCAAAGAAAAAGCGCGCTAGCGCACCGCCAGCAGGGCAGCTATTTTGGCAGCGCCAGTTTACAATTGAGTCGCTCTACTGGGTACTGCTTGGTATGATTGTGATTGCAATGGCGCTCTGGATTGCAACCCTACAAATTCGCGTTAACTCCCTGTATGATCAGCTTAATACAACCCAAGCTGCTACGGATAGCAACGCCAGCCGCCGCCAGCAAACGAACCGCCCGCCCGTCGTAACACCCTAAAGCACCGCAATACTACATAGCTTATAAATAAACTCCCGCTCGTCATAAGCGGGAGTTTTGCTTGCTACCTAGCAGCTACTACATGCGGATTTCTGCATCAACGCCAGCTGGCAGGCTGAGGTTTTGCAGGCTGTCGATGGTCTTTGGCGAAGCTGCAGTAATATCAATCAGGCGCTTGTGAACGCGCATTTCGTAGGCTTCACCACCCTTTTTGTACACATGCGGGCTCTTCACAACAGTAAAGGTGCTGCGACGGGTTGGTAGCGGGATTGGGCCAGCTACAGTAGCGCCAGTGCGCAGCGCAGTATCAATGATTTGTTTTGCAGATTGGTCGATGACCTTGTGGTCGTAGGCTTTGAGGCGAATGCGAATGCGTAGGCCTTCTGGTTGTTGTGCCATAAATACTCCTTACCTCTGACGCGGGTTGGTGCGGCTATGTAACCTTGGCGGCTGCAAAGATCCTACCAAGTTCTCATAACAATTAATAACTACGCTATGGTACCACAGAAACGGGTTCACCTGCAAGCGGCTCATCGGTAGACGGAAGGCTGGCAATCGCGCTCCGGATGATATCCGCCGAAGCCTGCAGCTTACTATGCTCCGCCATGCTCAGGGGATAATGCCCGAGCGGGAATGCACCGCGGCGGCTGATGGTACACGGTACGCTCAGCGTGACGCCATGCAGGCCATACTCACCATCCACAGGCACGCTTAGCGGCATGATCCGCGGCTGGCGGCAGGTAAGTGCCTCGGCCACCTCACTCATGACCCGGCCAATACCATAGCAGGTACTGCCCTTGGCAGCAATAATCTGGTAAGCCTTGTGGCGAACCGTCTGGTCAAGCTCCGCTGCCCAGGCTTCACTATAGCCAGGTAGCAACCGGAGCGGAATATTACCAACCGTCGCGCCGTACAGCGCACTAAACGAAGAATCGCCGTGCTCCCCCAGTGTAAAGGCCTGCACCTGGCTGGGGGCAACTCCTAGCTGCTGCGCAATAGCAACCCGCAAGCGGTCTGAATCAAGCGCTGTACCGGTACCAAACACACGGCCTGGGGTACAACCAGCTGTTTGCTGGGCCACGACCGTCATTACATCAACTGGATTAGTAACAATCACTAAATAAATATCTTTACTCTGCGCCACAACCTTGGCAGTTATATCACGTACAATCTGTGCATTTGCTGCCAGTAGATCCATACGCGTCTGCCCAGGCTGCTGCGCCTTACCAGCGCAGATCATCACAATATCACCTGCTGCAATATCCTGGTAATCCCCCGCGCGCACCACGACGTTACCACCGCAGGCAGCTGCATCCATAATGTCCATACTTTGGGCCGTAGCGCGCGCCGCCAATGAGTCAATTAGAACGATCTCGTAGGCAGCCTGCCGTAGCGCCATGGCATAGGCGGCGCTCGCACCAACATGCCCACCTGCACCAATAATAAAGACTTTTTGTGTGTTCATCCCATCCCCTGTTTCTACTATAAACCTTATGCTTATTGTAGCACATGCCAGCCTCCGTCGTGGCAAGAATCACACCAGCTGCCGAGCATAGCGAATCAGTTGCCGGCTAAGCGACTGGTTATGCGTCAGAATAGCCGTTTCTTGCGTACCAAACCGCACACCGGTTGCATTAAAATTATGCGACCCTGTCAGGCTGATAAGGCGCCCGTCGGCCTGCTCTGCTACAATATACTTAGCATGAATTTTACGATCCCCCTGATACTGATTATAGGCCTGGAAACGGTAGTTCAACACCCGGTACCCAACAGTATCTAGCAGCGAGGTGGCAGTACGTGCTGTATTAAAAGCTACTATCTCGGTCTTGGATTGACGAATCAGCCTCGCCAGTTGCCCACTTGGTGCAAATTGTGATACATACCACACCCGTTTCGCACCGCGCACAATTGCGCAGGCTTGCTCCAGAATAATCGACTGCCCCCGCTTACCGCCATCAGCCAGCAATGTATCACGCGCAGATATGGCTACCGCATAGTCCGGCCTCCCCCACCAGGAATATAGGTTTTGCGCTACACCCAGGGCTCTGTTGGCAACTTCAGCGTTCCTATAGCGGAGCATAAAATCGTGATTGGCAAAGCTCGCTTGGCTAAAATTAACGCCACCACCAAGGTAGACGGTATCATCACAGCAGTATATCTTCACGTGCGAACGGCCAGCAACTGGCCAACCCCACCAGCCATGGCCACACCAGTCTACCACTACACCGGCACGCTGTAGCTGGCGTACTACCGTGCCAATCGAGGGTTGGTTAAGATAAGAATGCGGATCACACACTAGTCGCACTACTACGCCACGCGCCGCGGCCGCACATGCCGCTTGTAGTAGTGCCTGCATAGCGGGCCCCTCACTATGAAACTCCATAGCCTGTAGCCATATACGGTGCTGGGCCGCACGCATGTCGCGCAGTAGTTGCTTAGGAAGCGCTGCTGCCGGTACAAGCTGAGTAGCTGTTGTGTTCATACTGCTTATTATATCATCGTACTATTATGAATTTGGGAGCTGCTCAGCAAAATCAACTAACATATCGCACACCGACTGCTCGGTTGTGAGCAGTGCTAACTCGCTCGTTCCCCAGCGCACACCGCGAGCATTAAAATTATGCGACCCCGTGAGTGCTGCTCGCTGCCCATCCGGATACTCAACCACACAGAATTTAGCATGGATGCGGCCATTACCAGTGTGACTATTAGCAAGCTGCACTGTATGGGCATCACACCAGCTTGCCAAGCGGTTCAACTTACCACCACGATGCGGACCCATAAAATACGCCTGCACATCTGGCACAGCTTGCAAGCTAGCTGCCAGCGCCGGGTGCGGCAGCATTTTAGAAACGTACCAAGCGCGGGTACCGCCCCGGAGCATACTTTGGGACGCGTCGAGAATCTGCGACTGCCCTGGTCTACCAGCATCAAATAAAAAGGTGTTGTGCTCATTATACGTGACTACGGTATCGGTATGGCGATTGCCGTGATTTTGCTGCAAATGCTGGCAAAGCCTATCCGCCAAATCAGGGTCGTGGTACTCAAGCATAAAGTCAGCGTGTCGAATTGTATCAGCCGTCAAATTAGCGCCACCCGCCGTAAGCGTCGTATCATCAAAGATATAGCTTTTAATATGATGACGGCCAGCAAATATATTAGGGCGCAACTGCCCAAGCATTGTAATGCGCACTGCCGCTTGGCCAAGCCGGTGTAAGCTATCCTTCAGTTCTGTAATGCCTTCCTGACCACGCTTCAGGTACATATCAGGGTATGAGAAGCGATCAAGTGTAAGCTGCACATCAACACCGCGCTGGCTTGCATTAATCAATTCATCTACGACGGGTGCCATTGCACCATAGCCATCAAATGACATCGTCTCGAGGTAAATACGCCTCGTTGCTGCGCGGGCAAGCTTACAAATACGCTCGTGGTAGCCATTATTTGTTCGGACACATTCGGGAATTGCGGGATAAGACAGAAGCATGAAATTATCATATAATTTTAAGCAAAATTATGCAATATACCAAAACCACCCCCAAATTGGAGGTGGTTTCTGGTAGCTATGTGCGTAAAACTACTTGTTGATCTTGGTTACAACACCAGCGCCAACAGTACGGCCACCTTCACGAATAGCGAAGTTTAGACCCTGCTCCATAGCAATTGGAGCCAGCAGCTTAACCTTAAAGGTTACGGTGTCGCCAGGCATCACCATTTCCTTGTCAGCTGGTAGCTCAACCTCACCGGTTACGTCGGTGGTGCGGAAGTAGAACTGTGGCTTGTAGCCCTTTGAGAATGGAGTGTGGCGACCGCCTTCTTCCTTCTTCAGAACGTATACTTCAGCTTCGAACTCGGTGTGCGGAGTGATTGAACCAGGCTTACACAGCACTTGGCCGCGCTCGATATCAGTTCGCTCAATACCACGTAGCAGCAGACCAGCGTTGTCGCCTGCTTGGCCCTGGTCAAGCGCCTTCTTGAAGGCTTCGATACCAGTTACCACACTCTTCTGAGTTGGGCGAATACCAACGATCTCTACTTCGTCGTTCAGCTTAATTGTACCCTGCTCAATACGGCCGGTTGCAACAGTACCACGACCCTTAATCGAGAAGACGTCCTCGATAGGCATCAGGAATGGCTTATCCATGTCGCGGGTTGGCTCTGGAATGTAGTCATCCATAGCAGCAACCAGTTCCATGATAGCGTCCTCGTACTTTTCGTCGCCTTCAAGCGCCTTCAGTGCAGAACCCTTAATTACAGGAGCGTTGTCGCCGTCAAAGCCGTTCTTGTCGAGCAGCTCACGAACGTCCATCTCTACCAGCTCTACCAGCTCTTCGTCAGCCATATCCATCTTGTTAAGGAAGACGACGATCTTTGGCACACCAACTTGCTTAGCAAGTAGGACGTGCTCACGAGTCTGTGGCATTGGGCCATCTGCAGCTGATACCACCAGGACAGCACCGTCAACCTGAGCAGCACCGGTGATCATGTTCTTCACATAATCGGCGTGGCCAGGCATGTCGACGTGCGCGTAGTGGCGCTTTTCTGATTCATATTCTTGGTGCGAAGAAGCAATGGTAATACCACGGGCTTTTTCTTCTGGAGCGTTGTCAATGTCGTCGTAATTACGAGGCTGGTTGACGTCGCTAGGTAGGCGCTTAGCAAGTACGTGTGTAATTGCAGCGGTCAAAGTTGTCTTACCGTGGTCAACGTGACCCATAGTACCAACGTTGACATGCGGCTTGCTTCGATCGAAAGTTGCCATTTGGACTTTTTCTCCTATTACATTATTATTGTTCGTCCATGGTGCTATAAAGCTCCACAACGTATAGAGCCATTATACACTACTGGTGAGGAGGGGTAAAGGGAGTAACCACCGAGCAACGAGCTGGTTTCGGCTATGGATTAGCACTCTTGCATGTAGAGTGCTAATTTGCTATAGTGAGTACTATACATACATTCCCCCTACCCAACCGCGGCCGAGGCGTACAACCCTAACTACTTTATATACAAGGTGGGCACCCCACCTGACACACGAACACATAACGACATATAAGGAGTGACTATGCCACCAAACATGAATCAACAAAGTAACCAAAAGCCTCTCGAGCAGTTCGGCACCGACCTCACCGCTCTGGCGCGTGAGGGCAAGCTCGACCCAGTGATCGGCCGGGATGAAGAGATTCGCCGCACCATGCAGATCCTCAGCCGGCGCACCAAGAATAACCCGGTGCTGATCGGTGAGCCGGGCGTGGGCAAAACCGCCATCGTCGAGGCCCTAGCGCAGCGCATCGTCAAGGGCAATGTGCCAGCCTCTCTGCAGGACAAGCGGCTGATTAGCCTGGAGATCTCCAGCTTGCTAGCCGGGGCGAGCTTCCGTGGTCAGTTTGAAGAGCGCCTGAAAGGTGTGTTAAAAGAGGTTGAGGAGGCTGCTGGCGAGATCATTCTCTTCGTCGATGAAATTCACACCATGGTCGGCGCCGGCAAGGGCGAAGGCAGTATGGATGCCGGCAATATGCTCAAACCTGCCCTGGCCCGCGGCAAACTCCATATGATTGGCGCCACCACGCTGGCTGAGTACCGCCAGTATGTTGAAAAGGACGCGGCGCTGGAGCGGCGCTTTCAGCCAGTGTACGTCGGCGAGCCGAGTTTTGACGACACCATCGCTATCTTGCGCGGCCTCAAGGAAAAGTACGAAGTCCACCACGGTGTCAAGATTGCCGATGATGCGATTGTGGCGGCTGCGCGGCTGTCTACCCGTTACTTGCCTGACCGCTTTTTGCCTGATAAGGCAGTTGACCTGCTGGATGAAGCCACCAGTGCGCTCAAGATGCAGCTAGAGAGCGTGCCAATTAGCCTGGATCGGCTCAATAACCGCCGCTTGCAGCTAGAAATTGAAGAAGCCGCGCTCAAAAAAGATAAATCCGACCACGCCAAGGCCCGCAAAGCGGAAATCAAGCAGCAGATCGCCGACCTCCGGGCTCAGGCTAAAGCGATTGACAGCAAATGGCAGCACGAAAAGGATATCCTGCAGACGGTTAACACCGCTGCCGAAAAAATGGATAGTCTGCGCTCACAGTTAGAAATCGCCGAACGCGACGCCGATCTGGCAACCGCCAGCCGTATCAAATACGGCGATATGCCAGAGCTAGAGAAAAAGCTGAGCGCCGCCCGCCAGGAACTAGCCGCCATCCCACCAGCCGACCGCTTACTGCGCGAAGAAGTCACGCCCGACGATATAGCTAGTGTGGTGGCGCGCTGGACGGGTATTCCCGTAGAGCGGCTGATGGAAAGCGAATCGAGTAAATTAACCAAGCTTGAAGACTCAATCAGCCGCCAGGTGATTGGCCAAGACCGCGCCGTGGCTGCTGTGGCGAGCGCTATTCGCCGTTCACGCGCAGGCCTCGCCGATACCAACCGGCCGATCGGTTCCTTCCTCTTCCTTGGCCCCACCGGTGTGGGTAAAACAGAGGTAGCCCGCAGCCTGTGCCGCGAACTATTCGACGATGAGCACGCCATGATCCGCATCGATATGAGCGAATATATGGAGCGCCACGCCGTCGCCCGCCTGATTGGCTCGCCACCAGGCTACGTTGGCTACGACCAAGGCGGGCAACTCACCGAAGCGGTGCGCCGCCGCCCCTACAGCGTGGTACTATTTGATGAAATCGAGAAGGCCCACCCCGACGTCTTTAACGTGCTCCTCCAGGTGCTGGACGACGGCCGCCTGACTGATGGCCAAGGCCGGACGATCGACTTTAGCAACACCATTATCATCATGACGAGCAACGTTGGCTCGCAGATGATTATGGACTTTACTGGCGATGACCTGTCTGTGCTGGACAATAAAATGCTTGAGGTACTGCGCCGTCACTTCCGCCCAGAATTCCTCAACCGCATTGATGACATCGTGATTTTCGACCGTATTCACGAGCAAGCCATGCGGGCCATCGTTGACGTGCAGCTGGAGCGCGTTGCCCGCCAGGTCAAAGACAGCCGCGATATCACGCTCCAGTTTGATGATAGCATCCGCGATATGCTAGCCCGCGATGGCTATGACCCGAGCTTCGGTGCCCGGCCACTCAAACGCTTGGTGCAAAAGCGTATTCTTGACCCGCTGGCGCTGGAGCTTATCGATGGGCGTATTCACGAAGGTATGACGGTGGTAGCGAGGGCAGCTGACGGGCGAGTCACTTTTAGCCCGCAGGCGTCCTCATAGCTTTTACTCCCCAAAGATGCTATACTAGTACGATAACCATTAATGAAGGAGACAATCAACTATGACTATACTCGTATGGCTTATCATCGGTGGTCTTGCCGGCTGGCTGGCATCCAAGGTGGTAAATAAAGGCGCAGACTCAGGCGCACTGACCAACATTATCGTTGGTATCATCGGTGCAATGCTCGGTGGCTGGCTCGTCAGCCTGATGGGTGGCAGCGCCGATGTGCTGACCGGCTTTAACTTCGCCAGCCTACTAACCGCCTTCTTTGGCGCAGTTGTGCTGCTGGTTATCCTCAAGCTTATCAAAAAATAAGCTCAGGCCAAGCCACCTTCAACGCAAAACACCCCAGGGGATGGCTGGGGTGTTTTATATGGGATGTTGATGCGATGGATGTTTGTATTAGCTTTTATCTTAATGTGTGTATTACTGGCAGTGCCCAAAGCAAGGCACACTGCACCACGGCGCACTGGTACGGGACTACCCACCCCGCAGCGCCTGGTCTGTCCAAATCATTACGTGTTTCCTCCTATTTCTAACCCTCTTGTTATGCCTTGATTGTAGCAAATTTTTATATAAAATTGCAAGCCTTTTGTACAAAAATAACAGATAAAAACTGATATTTAGCTTATAAAAAGATGGTATAATACTGATACGAAATAGCCGGCTATTTTGTATCAAAAAAGGCACGTACTTTGGGGTGGGTTGAGGTACGAATTACCTCCTCTGGCGCACCATCTGCCACGATTGTGCCTTGGTCTAAAAACAATAGCCGGCTCGCAACCTGGCGGGCAAAATTCATTTCGTGCGTGACGATAATCATGGTTGGGCTTGGTTGGCCGCGGCCTAGCACACTACCTGTTTCGGCAATATCTTTAATAATTGCGAGTACATCGCCAACCATCTCTGGGTCCAGGGCGCTAGTTGGCTCATCAAACAGTATGATACGCGGCTGTGTTGCCAGCACCCGTGCAATAGCTACCCGCTGCTTTTGCCCGCCAGATAAGTGCCCCGGGTAGTCGTTCGCCTTCTGCCCAAGGCCAACGCGCTTAAGGGCCGCATAGGCTCGGTGGCGCGCACGGGTTTCGCTCATGTGGTGAACTTTGGTGAGCGGCAGGGTGATATTAGCGAGAACCGTCAAATGTGGGAATAAATTAAACTGCTGAAACACCATGCCAATCTGGCGACGCACCTGCTGCATGTTAGCCTTCGGGTGTGTAATATCGGTCCCATCAATCACAATTTGGCCACTCGTCGGCCGCTCAAGTCCGTTGAGACAGCGGATGAGCGTCGATTTACCAGAGCCACTTGAGCCAATCACCGCAACGACCTCACCATCCTGAATCGTCACATCAATACCACGCAGTACCTTATTGCTGCCAAACTGCTTTTTTAGCTGGTGAATCTTAATCATGTGCGTGTAACCTCTTTTCTACTCGGTTCATAATAGCGGTGAATAAACTCGTTAGGCACAGGTATATCAGTCCAGCTGCCACGAGCGACTCAAAAGCCGTTGCCGTCTGAAAACGAATATTATCGGCCCCGCGCATCAGGTCATTCATGCCAATCCACCCAACGACGGATGTTTCCTTCAGCAGCGCAATACATTCACTCATCAGCGACGGCAACGAACGTCGCAGAGCTTGCGGCAGTAATATGTAGCGCATCGTTTGCCAGTTACTCATACCGAGGGCGGTAGCGGCCTCAGTCTGTCCCTTATCAATCGCCTCAATACCGCCACGAATAATTTCTGCAACGTACGCGCCACTATTAATGCCGAAGGCAATCGTGGCTACCCACAGCTTTGGCATCCAAGTATACGAGCCAAATACAACGTAGTACATAATGAGTAGCTGCACCAAAACCGGCGTACCCTGAATAGCCGTTGTATAGCTGCGCGCAAACAGCGCAAGTGGCCGCAACTGCTGGAGCCGCCGGGAGGGCAAATTCCGCAGTGGGCGCCAGGTAGATTGACGCATTAGCGCAATTGTAATACCCAGCAGCAACCCCAGTATGACCGAAAACACCGTGAGCAGTAAGGTAATTTCAAGGCCGCGCCATAGGTAGAGCCACCGATCCTGGGCAAGGAAAATATCGTAGAGGTTCATCGCCTAGCTCCAAAGTACTTTTGCATGAGTTGCTGGTAGCGACCGTCTTGCTTCATGGTGGCAATGCTTTTATTAATTTGCTGGCGCAAGGTCGTGTCGCTTTTGCGCAGCGCAATAGCATAGTCTTCACTCGAAAGCCGCTGCGGCAATACCATCAGGTGCGGGTTGGTAGCCAAATATTGCGTGGCTGGTCCGTCGTCTAATATGCCGGCATCAATTTTACCAGCGCTGATTTCTTGGGCAACACTCGCAGTCGATGGTAGTTGCACCACCTGGGCACCCTGAATACCGTGAGCAAGATCATCCCCAGTCGTACCAAGCTGCACGCCAATGCGGGCACCCGCAAGATCGGCCACAGTTTTGATACGCTGGTGATCACGCCGCACCATCACCCGCTGCGTTGCCGAATAATACGGGTCGCTAAAGGCTGCGTTCTTGGCCCGGTCCGGCGTCACTGTCATACCGGCAATAATCATATCAATACGGCCCGCTTGCAACGCTGGTAGCAAGCCATCAAAAGCCATTTCTTCTACTTTAATGCGCTTACCAAGGTCCTTAGCTATTTGGCGCGATAAATCAATATCAAAGCCAACAATCTGCTGGCCTTCCTTATATTCAAACGGCTTAAAGCCAGGGTCGGTGCCAACAATCAGTAGCTCGGCCAGGTTACCCCCACTATTGCTACCAGTACTTGTGTCATGAATTTGTGTATCCCAGTACATATAGCCAATCGCCAAGCACCCTAACAGGCCGTAGACAATATAGATAAGCTTTATTCGTGCCCTCCGCATAGTACTTAAATTATAAGCTTATTTTCAGTTTCGTGCAAGCAGTTGACTCTATTTCATAGCAAAACCCCCGCACCTGGGTTCCTGGTGCGGGGGCTACATGCATAGTGCCTACTTGCTGCGCTTTTCGATAATCTCCTGCGCAACGTTTGGTGGTACTTCCTCGTACTGTGCAATTTCCATGGTGCTGGCAGCGCGGCCTTGGCTCATTGAGCGTAGGTCGTTTGTGTAGCCAAACATGTTGGCCAACGGCACAAACCCGCGGATAAGCTTGGCGCCACCCTGCAAGTCTTCCATTGCATCAATGCGGCCACGGCGGCTATTCAGGTCACCAATCACATCACCCATGAATTCCTCTGGGGTTGTTACTTCAACCTTCATGACCGGCTCAAGCAGCACAGGGTTAGCTTGCTTAATACCAGCCCGGGCAGCCAGGCTACCAGCCAAGCTAAAGGCAAGCTCGCTAGAGTCAACATCGTGGTAGCTCCCGTCGTACAGAGTGGCCTTAATATCAACCACTGGGTAGCCGGCAATCACACCGCCCTCAAGCGTTTCCTTAATACCCTTTTGTACAGCTGGGCGGTACTCTTGCGGCACCACACCACCCTTAATTTCGTCGATAAACTCAAAGCCCTTACCTGGTTCGTTGGCTTCAAAGCGTACCCAAACGTCACCATACTGGCCACGACCACCAGACTGCTTAGCGTGCTTACCCTGTACCTCGGCAGTACCACGGATCGTCTCGCGGAAAGCAACTTGCGGCTCACCGATGTTAGCCTCAACATTAAACTCACGCTTCATGCGGTCGATCAGAATATCCAGGTGGAGCTCACCCATACCACTCATAATAGTCTGGCCAGTTTCCTCGTCGGTGTGAATGCGGAAGGTTGGGTCTTCTTCTGCCAGGCGCTGCAAGGCAATACCCATCTTCTCTTGGTCGGCCTTCGTCTTTGGCTCTACCGCGATTGATACTGGCGGCTCGGGGAAGTCGATACTTTCAAGCACAATTGGGTGTGCGGTATCACACAGAGTTGCACCAGTGGTTGTATCCTTAAGGCCTACCACAGCTGCAATATCACCAGCCGTGATTTCGCTGATCTCCTCGCGCTTATCAGCGTGCATACGCACAATACGGCCAACGCGCTCCTTCTTGCCAGTCATCGAGTTAAGAATATACGAACCAGCCGAAAGCTTACCACTATACGAACGGACGAATACCAGCTTACCGACGAATGGGTCAGTCGCGATCTTAAAGGCTAGGCCTGCCATTGGCTCAGACTCAGCTGGTTTACGCTCAATCTGGTCACCACTCTTTGGATCAGTACCCCAAATAGCGCCAACATCCAGTGGGCTTGGCAGGTAGTCAGCAACTAGGTCGAGCACCTTCTCGACGATCACGCCGCGGCCATCACCACCAGTTACCAAGAAAAAGTCACCATCAATCACTCGCTTACGCAGGGCTGCCTTTAGCTCATCAACGGTGATAGACTCCTCACCTTCCTCAAAGAACTTCATCATCAGTTCGTCGTCGGCTTCTACGGCGTTTTCAACCAGCAGGCTGCGAGCGTTCTTCGCCTTTTCGAGCATATCAGCAGGGATTTCACCAACCTGGAGCTCGTGGTCAGCAAAGTTCGTGTAGGTGTAGGCCTTCATGTCAACCAGATCAACCACACCATTGATATCCTTTTCAAAGCCAATTGGCAGGTGGATTGGGAACGCATTCTTGCTCAGGCGCTCGTGAATAGACTTAAGCGACTTGTAAAAATCGCCACCAGTTTGGTTGATTTTGTTAATAAAACAGATGCGTGGCACGCCGTATTTATTGGCCTGGCGCCATACAGTTTCGGTTTGTGCTTCGACACCCATCTTGCCGTCAAAGACCGTCACGGCACCGTCGAGCACGCGCAGGCTGCGCTCCACCTCGGCAGTAAAGTCAATGTGGCCTGGGGTATCGATAATATTAATCTTGCACCCCTTCCAGAAGCAGGTTACGGCCGCGCTCGTAATCGTAATACCGCGCTCGCGCTCTTGGTCCATCCAGTCGGTAGTTGCACCGCCATCATCACCACGCACCGTACCAATCTTGTGGTTGATGCCAGTTCGGTACAAAATACCTTCAGTCGTTGTTGTTTTGCCTGCATCGATATGGGCAATAATACCAATATTGCGGTACTTATCGAGGGCGTATTTTTTTTCTGCCATAGGGGTTGTTACGTTCCTTTACTTAGTATTATTCATCGCTCCCTGCTGTTTTTACGCAGCAAAAAAGAACTCTTCACGCCCCATTTTACCAGATTCACCCAACCCTTGCCAAGCAGTTTTGCCTAAGCCTAGGCAATGTACTGGCTCAGCTTACTGCCTGCAAGAGCACCCAGTGGTACCTGCAGTACCTGCTCACCAGTTGTATCGGTAAGACCAGTCCCAATCAAGACAATCTGGCCGTCAAGCGGCGCCACACTTTCGATACGCATCACAACCCGCTCCAGCTGCTGAGGCGCCGCAAGCGAAGCAAACCGGTCCGTCAGTAGCTCGTGTAGGAAGCTGATAACCTGCTCGCGCTGAGCCTGATCATCATACTGGCCATAGGCCTGTGCAAGGATATCCGTCACTAGCCCCGGCGCTACATCAACCGCAAGGCTGGATTGATCAGCTGCCAGCGCCTCGTAAAAATGCTGCAATGGCACGATGGATGACTCGGCGCTACCGAGTGCCTGGAGCTGCTCGGCAGCGGTTGCCATACGGCTATGGCGATAGTCATCTAGCAGACTAATCTGGGCATCAGGGCTGGCATGTACAAGCTGGTATACCTGGGCTGAAATCGTCCCCGCTCGGGTTGTGAAAGCCACAGGATTGCTGCCCAGTGCATCAATCGATAGCTGCACTTGGTAGTGCCACTGATCCGTCTGTTGGTTGTGACGGTAGCTGCCATATACGGTGCGCACTACTCCGGCGGCGCTCCCAAACGCCACCGTGCCGCCATCTTCTAACTGGACGCTGTAACCGGCGGTCTGCTCCCGCTGACTGGGCTGCTGCAAAATGGGATTGAACTGCTGGTAGCGGGCGTGGCCGATATGGACCTCAAGCAGGCTTGGGTTAGCGTAGCTTAGCTCACGCAAGCGATTAAAGCGCTCGGTGAATTCAGCATGGGCGGCCCGGGCGTCTTCTTTCGTTGCAAAACACTGGCCACCAAGCTGCATCATCTGGCGGTAGGTTTCGCTTGCAAACTGGCGCATGGCCTGCTGGCGCTCCAGTGATGCTGTGTGGTCAGCTAGCGTTGGGGGTGTGTCGGGCGGCATGTTCGGCTCGTCAACAGGTGGTGTATCCTGCTGACGAGCGGGGTCTGCGGTTGTCGGCACAGCTGCCTCGGTATCATCTATAGCTTGGCTTGGTTGCTCTACACCCGGGTACTGGCCTAAAGCGGTATTACCAAGCAGCCGCGCGAGGTGGGTTGGTCCACGCAAGCTTTCAACCTTGGTGATAGTACGCGGCGCTACAGCTACCATCATGGTGCCAGCGTAAGGCTCGGGCGTCAGCACCGCAAGCTCTACCAGCGGCCGGAGTTCAATCTGATCAGCTGCAAGTTGCTCCTCTTCTAGGAGCACGCCCTGAATCGTTGCCGTCACTTCAACTGGCTGGGCTACCGTGTATTTCCTAGCATCATCCTGCTCACCCAGCCTCATGGTAATCTCACCCTGTAGCCACAGGCGCTGGGCTGCCTCATCCGGCCGAAAGCTACTATCAAGTAGTTCCTCCAAGCCCTGAGCAGCCTGCTTATAGGTGTAAGGTTCGCTTAGAACTCGCGGCAAACGAAACTGAACGTCCCGTAAGATGGCGATCTTGGCTTCGTCATTAATTGCTGCCTCAAGCTGGTCGCATATGCGCGTAATCGATAGATAGTCGCGCTGCTCTAAATCCTGGCAGACATATTCAGGCGATGGATGTACGAGCTCAATCTCTTCAATCTCATCAAAACGCATGGCGATATAGGGGCAGTAATCACCGGTTTGCTCTTGCTCGGCAATATCCTGCTTGGTGATATGGGCATGCATAGGGTGCAGCCCTAGCACAGGTGGCGAATCTTCACCGCGCACCGGACCAAGTGGAATGACGTCCCCCAGGCGCAGTGGTAGGTTGGACACCTCAGCATAATCACCACTACCATCACCACCAGGGTTGAGGTTATGCCTGGCAACAAACTTATCCCAAGCTTGGTCGGTGTCATCATAGGCTTCGTAGTGGCGAATCCTGCCAGTCACCAGCGCCTCAGCGCCAATCAGCTCATTATCCTGCATGTATTCACGGGCCACCTCGACCACTTCGTTGGTTTTATGGGCCGAGACCTTTGTATTGTAGGTTTCGTACATGTCCGAGCCATATTCCAGTAGCCTATCAATTGCTGGATCCTGCAGCCGCTGCTCGAGTTCCGCCTCTACGCGCCGCAAATAATCAGATTCGCTCATACTATTCCCCTGCGCCTCGGTACTCCGCGGCCGTTTGTTATAAATATCGCCACTTATTATATACGAATTGTGCTGTCCACGCAAAACCCACCCAAACATACAGCGTGGGTGGGTAATCTATGCGTGTCGCGTTGAGCGGTGATGTTAGCTACGAGCAAAATGAGCAAAGGCACGGTTGGCTTCTGCCATCTTGTGGGTGTCTTCCTTTTTCTTGAAAGCTGCGCCAGCTTCGTTATAGGCGTCAACGATTTCAAGCGCCAGGCGCTGCTCATACGGCATACCACTGCGGGCACGAGCGGCCTGTACCAGCCAGCTAAAGGCATAGTGCAACTGACGGTGGCCCTGTACAGGGAACGGAATTTGGTAGTTGGCACCACCAACGCGGCGGCTCTTTACCTCAAAGCTTGGGCTAATATTACCCAGTGCCTTTTCGAACACAGCCAGTGGATCTTCGCTATCAAGCTTCTTAGCAGCTTGCTCAAGTGCACGGTAAACGGCACGCTCAGCAACAAGCTTTTTGCCATCCAGCATTGACTTGTTGATCAGGCGCTGTACTAGTACGCTCTGGTATTTACGATCTGGCTGGAGCTGACGTTGCAGCTTTTTGGTTACTTTACGAGGCATGGTTATTTATCCCCTTTCTTGGCACCGTACTTAGAACGGCCCTGCTTGCGGTCATTCACACCTTGCAGGTCGAGTGCACCACGGACGATGTGGTAGCGCACACCTGGAAGGTCTGGCACACGGCCACCACGCACGAGCACTACTGCGTGCTCCTGTAGGTTGTGGCCTTCGCCGCCAATGTAGGCCCAGACTTCGTGGTTGTTGGTCAGGCGCACACGGGCAACCTTACGCAAGGCTGAGTTTGGCTTCTTTGGGGTCTTGGTAGTGACGCGAATACACACACCACGCTTAAGCGGTGAGTTTTGATCGTAGTAGCGTACCTTCAGTGCGTTATGAATGCGCCCAAGTGCTGGTGACTTAGACTTTTTACGCGCAGTTTTACGCGGCTTACGCACCAACTGATTAATGGTTGGCATGTCTTCTCCTTTACGTTACAATCTGTGCCACTTTTGTGGCTAACAGGTTGGATTCAGCATATCCGCCCTGTGTCTATACCTTTTCTGCCAAGCAAGTAGCCGTACACACCTGCCACTCACTCCGAAAAGAGGAAACTCTGGCCCTGATTATAGCACAGCGCATACTGCGGGGGCAATAGGGCATAAAATCCCCCGCCCGCCATAATACAACAGCCCCACTCCTACGAGCAGGGCTGTTGCTTGAGTCGCACCGTGTAGGCTTAGCGTGTAGCCTCGGCGGTGTCTTCTACCTGGGCGGTACTATCAGTCGCAACTTCTTCCATATCGCCAGGTTCGCCAGCTGCCTCGTCAAAGGCTTGTGGCACAACCGCACCGGTGCCAACCGGGATTTTACGCCCGATGATCACGTTTTCCTTCAGGCCATGGAGACGATCGATACGGCCAGATGTGGCAGCGTTAATCAGCACACGAGTTGTATCCTGGAACGACGCTGCCGATAGGAAGCTATCACTCCAAATCGAAACCTTGGTAATGCCAAGTAACAACTGCTTGTAGCCAACCAGCTCCTTGCCTTCGGCAGCCAAGCGGGCGTTTTCATCCACCACAGCAGCCTTAGAGACGATATCGCCAGTTACAAAGCTACTATCGCCAGGCTCCTCAATCTGAACGCGGCTAAACATCTGACGCACGATGATCTCCAGGTGCTTATCGGCCACATCCTGACCTTGCGCAGCGTAGATACGCAGGATTTCGTTGATGATGTAGCGCTGAGTGGCTTGGGTACCCTTAAGGCGCATCAGATCCTGCAAGTTGAGTGAACCCATTGTCAGGCGGTCACCAGCTTCAACACGGTCACCAGCAGCTACTACTAGCTGGGCTGTACCAGGGATTTCGTAGCGCACTGGGGCACTGGCGTTGGCTGCAATCACCAGCATCTCGTCCGTCGCCTCAACCACACCATCAAACGGTGCCACAAGTGGCGCCACGCCTTCGCTGCCGGTTGCAATCACATCGCCAACCTTAACATTACTGCCTTCCTTCACAGCCAGTTTGCGGCCATCCAGAGCAATTTTCTCTACTTTGCCAGACTCTGGTGTTACCTGCACGATGTACTTTTTGCCATCTTCCCAGGTATCAACCAGGCCAGTTATTTCGCTGACGTAGGCCTGACCCTTCGGCGTGCGAGCTTCGAACAGCTCCTCAACGCGCGGCAGACCCTGCGTGATGTCGCCACCAGCAACACCAGAGTTATGGAAGGTACGGAGCGTCAGCTGTGTACCTGGCTCACCAACTGACTGAGCAGCAATCACACCAACTGGCTGGGCATTATCAACCAGCTTACCGGTTGCCATGTCAATACCATAGCTCTTGCGTGGAATACCACGCAGATTCTTAGTTGAAAGCACACTCTGGATTGCTACCTCGTTAACACTACTATCAGCTTCGATCGCATTCGCTACCTCACGCGTAATCAGCTGGTCAGCTGCGATATGGCCCGGTACTGCCTGGGCAGTGTAGCGGCCAAATAGGCGGTCAGCAAAGCTAATCATCGTCTCGTCAGATTCAGCCCGGTAGATAACAAAGCCGTCATCATCACCCTGCTCGTCCTCAACAGTAAACACATCCTGGGATACATCCACTAGGCGACGGGTTAGGTAACCGGAGTCGGCCGTCTTGAGGGCGGTGTCGATCAGACCCTTACGGGCACCACGGGTAGCCACAAAGGCCTCCAGGCTTGATAGACCCTGCTTAAAGTTAGATCGAATCGGCAGCTCAATTTCGCGGTTGGTCGCATCCACCTGGATACCAATCATAGCGCTGGCAAGCTTCACGTTACTAATATCACCACGGGCACCGGAGTTAACCATCACCGAAATACTGGTATCCATATGAGCCAGCTGATCCTGTAGGAACTCGCTCACGCGGTTATCCACCTGGCGCCATGCACCAACGGTTAGGTTGTAGCGCTCTTCTTCGGTAATCAGACCCTGGTCAAACTGCTCCGAAATCAGCGCAGCCTTAGCATCACCTTCGGCGATAAATTCATCGATCTGCTCAAACGAAATATAGTCGTCCTTACCAGTCGATACCGCAGCCACGGTTGCAAAGCGGAAGGCTTGGCCTTTAATACGGTCCGCTAGCTTGGCGGTTTCCTCGGCGCCGTAGCGGTCGAACACCTCTGCCAGCACTCGCTTAAGCTGCTTCTTTGTCTGGACGTTGTTATCGTACGGGAAGTCAGCCGGGAGGATTTCGTTGAATAGCACGCGGCCAAGGGTTGTATCACGAATCTCGCCCTTAGCATAGACACGGATTGGACTCTGCAAGTGAATCACACCGTTGTCGTACGCCATTTCGGCCTCATACACGCTACTAAAGGCGCGGCGCTTTTCGTTCTGCACACTTGGCTTATCGTAGGTAAGGTAGTAGTTACCTAGCACGATGTCCTGGCCAATATTAAGCACCGGCGAACCATCAGCTGGCTTAAGCAGGTTGTTGGTTGCGCTCATCAGTTCGTGAGCTTCCTTTTGAGCTTCCTTGCTGAGCGGCAGGTGCACAGCCATTTGGTCACCATCGTAGTCTGCGTTAAAACCATTAGCGACCAGTGGGTGTAGCTGGATCGCCTTGCCTTCCACTAGCACTGGCTGGAAAGCCTGAATACTGAGGCGGTGCAAGCTTGGCGCACGGTTAAGCAGCACGTACTTACCAACGATAACTTCATCAAGCGCATCCCATACAGCAGTATCGCCAGCTTCAATCAAGCGCGTTGCGGTACGGATATTGTGGGCAAAATCATGCCGGATCAGCCAGCTAATCACGAATGGCTTAAAGAGCTCAAGCGCCATTTGCTTTGGCAAACCACACTGGTGAATCTTAAGCTTTGGCCCAACCACAATCACCGAACGGCCACTGTAGTCCACACGCTTACCAAGCAGGTTCTGGCGGAAACGCCCCTGCTTACCTTTTAGCATATCACTCAGACTCTTAAGGCGGCGGCGACCCCCGGTTGCGTTAACCACGCGGCCACCACGGGCAGCGCTGTTATCAATCAGGGCATCAACTGCTTCCTGTAGCATACGCATTTCGTTGCGGCGAATCACCTCTGGTGCGTTTAGATCAAGCAGCTTCTTAAGGCGATTGTTACGGTTAATCACGCGGCGGTACAGGTCGTTCAGGTCGCTGGTTGCGAAGCGGCCACCATTAAGCGCCACCATTGGGCGTAGATCTGGTGGAATAACCGGCAGCACAGTCAGGGCTAAGCTACCTGGTTTGATACCAGCAGCTTCCATACCTTCAAGCACCTTCAGGCGCTTGAGGATCTTCTTGGCACGCTGACCCTTGGCACCGGCAGCCTCTTCAATCAGCTGCTCAATCAGCTGCGGCAGATCGATTTCATCAAGCAAGCGCTTCAGTGCCGTGCCGCCCATGCCAACTTCGATCAGCTCTTCGTACTCTTCGGGCAGGTTGCGGTAATCGGTCTCGTTCATTAGCGAGCCCTTCACCAGACTTTCTAGCTGAGCCTTCTTGGTGCTGTAGCTTTCGCTCAGCTCTTCAACTTCGCGTGACTGCTCGGCAGCAAGCTGCTTAATATCGGCTTCGTCTTCCTGGGCACGCTTTTCGTAGCGGATTTTAATAGCAGCGCGGGCAGCTTCGGTCTCGGCCTCAAGGTCTGCTAGGAACTGCTCACGGCGCGCATCATCCACCGCAAGCACCACGTAGCTTGCAAAATAGGCAATCCGCTCGAGGTTACGTACGGTCATACCAAGCAGCAAGCTCATGGCGCTTGGCGTGCCGCGCATAAACCAAATGTGTGCTACCGGGGCAGCGAGTTCAATATGCCCCATGCGCTCGCGGCGCACCACGCTTTTGGTGACGAGCTCACCGTTTTTATCCACCGCCATTTCGCGGCTACGCACACCCTTCAGCTTGCTGTCGTGTGGATTGATATCTTTGACTGGGCCAAAAATACGCTCACAAAACAGGCCATCGCGCTCTGGCTTTTGGGTGCGGTAGTTGATTGTCTCTGGCTTGGTTACTTCGCCGTAGCTCCATTTCAGGATGTCTTCGGGGCTGGCAACCGCTAAGCGTACCGCGTTAAAGTCAGCAATACCAGTGGTTGGCATCATTCGTGACATTACGCCTCCTCCTCTTCATCATCTGCCTGATCGGCTTTGGTTTCTTGTTCTTCAATTGCATCGAGTGACACACCGTCGTCATCAAGATCAGCCGCAACGGTGATATCGCGCTCCAGCGAATCCTCTTCAAGCTGGGTGGCTGCTTGGGCATGTGGTGCAACCTGGGTAATCGCTTCATCAGCATCAACTGACTCTGACTCATGTTCATCTACAAGATCAACACGCAGACCGAGACCCTGAAGCTCCTTCACCAGCACGTTGAATGACTCTGGTAGCTTTGGCCCAACAATTGGCTCGTCCTTGATGATAGACTCATACGCCTTGGCGCGGCCGTACACATCGTCGGACTTGATCGTCAGCATTTCTTGCAGGGTAGAGGCAGCACCGTATGCTTCGAGTGCCCACACCTCCATTTCACCAAAGCGCTGGCCACCATTCTGAGCCTTACCACCAAGTGGCTGCTGAGTCACCATGGTGTATGGGCCGGTGCTGCGGGCATGGATCTTGTCGCTTACCATGTGGTGCAGCTTAATCATGTGCATCACTCCAACCGTCGTGCGCTCTTCGAATGGCTCACCAGTGCGGCCATCAATCAGCTGGCTCTTACCATCACGGGCGTAACCAGCTTTTTCAAGCTCGTCGGCAATTGTTTCGATTGGCACACCATTAAACGGCGGCGTCGCAACCTTATAGCCCAGTGCCTTTGCGGCCATACCTAGGTGAGTTTCGAATAGCTGGCCAATATTCATACGGCTTGGCACACCCAGTGGGTTCAGGATCACATCAACTGGCGTCCCGTCTTCCATAAAGGGCATGTCCTCTACCGGTAGGATACGAGCAACCACACCCTTGTTACCATGACGGCCAGCCATTTTGTCACCGACGCTAATTTTGCGAATTTGTGCTACAAAAATCTGAATCTGCTTCAGCACGCCAGATTTAAGCTCATGGCCAGCTTCGCGCGTAAATTCACGCACGCCAACCACTTTACCACCGCCAGAATTATTCATACGCTGGCTCGTATCGCGCACATCCTTGGCCTTTTCACCAAAGATAGCTCGCAAAAGGCGCTCTTCGCTGCTGAGCTCTTGCTCACCCTTTGGCGTAATTTTACCAACCAGCACATCGCCAGCTTTAACTTCACTACCAACCTGCACAATACCGTTTTCATCCAAGTGGCGTAGGCTGTACTCGTTCACATTTGGAATATCGCGTGTAGTTTGCTCGTCACCAAGCTTGGTTTCGCGTACTTCTACCAGGTAATCCTTGATATTAACACTTGTAAGAGTATCATCCTCTACCAGGCGGCGACTAATGATAATGGCGTCGTCCATGTTGTAACCACCCCACGGCATAAAGGCAACGCGCAGGTCGCGGCCAAGCGCAATCTCGCCATCAGCAATCGAGGCGCCTTCAATCAGCACATCGCCCTGCTTGACCTTCTGGCCACGGGTAACGCGAGTTTTTTGGTTGATCGAGCGGTCGTCATTACTCTTTTCAAAGTGGATAAGCTCGTAGCTCTTGGCGCCATCAGCATATTGCACGGTGACAACATCACCATCAGCACGGGTGACTTCACCATCGGCTTCGGCTACAATCAGCTGGCTCGAATTACGTGCTACCACATCTTCGATACCGGTGCCGACCGTTGGCGCTTCTGGCTGCACCAGTGGTACTGCTTGGCGCTGCATGTTGGAGCCCGTCAAACTGCGGTCAATACGGTTTTTCTCGATAAACGGCACCAGGCTCGCCGTTGAGCCAAGAATCTGCTTGTGAGCAGCGTCCATCAGGGTAACTTCGGTAGAGTCAATCTGCCCTGGCTTAAGTTCAATGCGGGCGGACACACGCTCCTGGACAAAACGGCCGTTTTCGTCCAGCTTAGCGCCAGCATCAGCGATGATTTCACTGCGTTCACTATCAGCATCAAGATATACAATTTCGTTACTGACCTGGCCATTGTGTACACGCAGGTATGGTGTTTCGATAAAGCCATATTCGTTGACGCGGGCATAGGCTGCCAGGTTCAGCACCAGGCCAATGTTGGCGCCTTCCGGTGTCTCCACACTACAGAGGCGGCCATAGTGGGTTGGGTGGGCATCGCGCACATCAAACCCAGCGCGCTCACGGCTGAGGCCACCAGGGCCCATTGAGCTGAGGCGGCGCTTATGGCTGAGTTCTGCCAGCGGGTTGGTTTCATCCATCAGCTGCGAAAGCTGGCTACTAGCGAAGAACTCACGGACTGCAGCCACCACTGGGCGGGCATTAATCAGCTGGCTTGGCGTGACATTTTCAAGATCTGTCATACTCATGCGGTCCATTGCGTTACGTTGCATACGGAGCATACCAACGCGGAACTGGCGCGCTACCAGTTCGCCCACCAGGTTGACACGGCGGTTACTGAGTGAGTCGATATCATCAGCATCTTCCTGGGTGTTGTTGAGGCGGATCAGCTCACTAATAATTGCTACCAAGTCGCTCATCTGGAAGGTGCGGTGCTCGGCTGTATTTGGCACGTCAAGGCCAAGGCGTTTATTAATCTTGTAGCGGCCAACACGGCTATAATCAAAGCGCTTAAAGTCAAAGAACATGCGCTCAATCATGCTACGGGCGTTCTCTACTGTAGCAAGGTCACCTGGGCGCAGGCGGCGGTAGACTTCAATCAAGGCTTCGTTAGTACCGCGAGTGCTATCCTTTTCGAGGGTTGCTTCGATGTACTTTGTATCACCATTATCAGCTGCGGCAAATAGCTCACGGATCTGGCTGGTTTTACCATAACCAAGGGCACGCAGCAGCGTTGTGACTGGCAGCTTACGGCGGCGGTCAATCTTGACGTACAGCACGCCGTTGCTAGCAGTCTCGAACTCCAGCCAGGCGCCACGGCCAGGAATCAGTTTAGCATTGTAGTACTTGCGGCCGTTCACCGTATCAGCAGTGTAGAACACCCCCGCACTACGGATCAGCTGGCTCACGACGACGCGCTCAGTCCCATTAATAATAAAGGTACCGCGTTCCGTCATCCATGGGTAGTCACCAAGGTAGATCTCTTGCTCCTTAACCTCGCCAGTTACCTTATTGGTGAGCTCTACATTGACATGCAGCGGTGCATCAAAGGTAATATTATTTTCTTTCGCAAATCGCTCCGAATGCTTTGGATCTTGGAACGCATATTGCTTAAACCGTAGTGCCAGTTTTTGGCCGGTATAATCCTCAATTGGGTTGATTTCTGCAAAAATCTCGCCCAGGCCGGTCTCGACAAAATCACGCCAAGATTCCTTCTGGTGGGCGATGAGATCTGGTATTGCCAGTGCGGTATCGTTCTCCGTAAAAAAGACACGACCCTTCACACGGGGTGACTGCTCTGCCATCGTTACTCCTCACAGCTCGTTAATTATTTAGTGACTTCGGCACCGAAGATTCTTCCATCCGCCTTGCCGTTTGGCAGCGCCACCTACCAATACACAAATAACGGAAGCTACACTACTTCTTCCTACCAGCTTACCACATCACCAGGCCAGGCGGCAAGCCTTAATGTGCGCAGTTATGTACTCATATTACTACACCAGTCACTGCTATGCTGTGCTATAGTAGGCTATATGTCGGTTCGTCGCCCATCTATTATTGTGATTGCCCATAATATTCGCTCCACCCATAATGTTGGTGCTATTTTCCGCACCGCTGAAGGGCTTGGCGTGGAGCGTATCATATGTAGTGGCTATACACCCTACCCAGCGCTATCAGCGAACGATCCACGCTTACCCCACCTTGCCGAAAAACTCACGCGGCAGATTCATAAGACTGCCCTCGGTGCCGAAGAGTTAGTACCCTTTGCCACCAGTACTGAACCCCCGCTTGCTGCCCTCCGCCAGGCTGGCTATGTCATTGCTGGCCTGGAGCAAAGCCCACGTGCCGTGCCCCTACCACACTACCAAGCGCCTTCTAAGCTTGCCCTACTGCTTGGTGAGGAGGTCGCTGGTATTGCGCCAGGGCTTCAAACAGCATGCGATGTCCTACTAGAGATCCCTATGGCTGGGCGTAAAGAATCGTTCAATGTCAGCGTTGCAGCCGGCATGGCTCTCTACCAGCTACTATGCCATAATTAAGCGTATAACGCTATATGTAGCGTATGTTACGACGTTTTTTACGCTATATAGCTTGCATGTCGCAGCCAAATTGCGTACAATAATGAACATATCCAGCTAGCCAGGGTAGAGCTAGCCACTTTTGTGGCGGTGTTCCCCTGCCCTAACCGGAACACTGCCCCTTAACACATTCTCCAAACCGAAAGAGGACATAATGAGCACTATCACCATCACCGTCTATAGCAAGCCCGCCTGTATGCAGTGCACCGCCACCAAAAAGGCCCTGGACCGGGCTGGCCTTGACTACACCCTCGTCGACATTAGTACGGATGACCAGGCCCGCGAGCACGTGCTCGCCTTGGGCTACCTCCAGGCACCCGTCGTCGAAGCGGATGGCGAGCACTGGTCCGGCTTCCGGCCGGAACGAATACGACAGCTCAGCCAAAATCAGCTCGGCCTTGCGGCCGGGCCCGAATAGTATATTAAAGGGGCAAACCGGCCGCATACCGCCACGTATGCGGCTTATTTGCCATGGTAATGGTAGTAGCACAAATGAAGACAAAGCAAGCATGCCAGTGAATCATCACATATTACATGCTGCCGTGGCCAAGGGCTAGCTACTTTAGTACAACTGCAGCTTCACCGAGATGCTCCACCAGAGTTGCAAGCAGTTGCGGGTTATCATCCACCTGGAAAGGCAAGCGAATAGCTGACTTTTTATCAACACCCAGCACTAAAATAATCTCCACACTCCCTGGGTTGTCTTTACAGGCACGCTTGAGCATAGTCAGCGCCTCATGGTCATCAGGGTTTTTGATGTGCACATAGAGCTTTTGCGGCGGCGGTGCGGGTGCGGGCGTCACACTTGATTGCTGAGCTACTGCAGTAGCTGGCCGCGCAGCCGAACTTGGCGCCTGGGTGGTGCGCGCTGTTTGCTGACCGCGGTGCTTCGCTCGGCGCTCCTTCTTAACAGCAGCGCTCATTTTTGGCGTGCTCATCACTCGGCCGGTTGACTCGTACCGCGCCATCTCTGTGTCGTCAATCAGCACAATTTCGTTAGCAATCAGCTTACTTTCATCACCAAGGTTACCATCACGGTCGCGGGCAGAATTCTTACCCGTCACCCGCACCACCGCGTCCTGCACTAGCTTAGCGCCAACCTGCTCGTATAAGTTTGGGAAAACAATCACCTCGCCCTCACCAAACTTATCTTCAAGGGCTACAAAAGCCATGCGAGTACCGCTTTTAGTAATGATAGTGCGCACATTGGTAATGATGCCACCAAGCGTCATCTCGCGGCCGTCGTAGTCGGGTTTTAGCTGGCTCAGCGGCTGGGTTTGCTCACGCAAGTAGGTTTCAAAACTATCAAGCGGGTGGGCGCTAATATACAGACCCATCAGTTCACGTTCCCACATTAAGCGCTCTTTATCGCTGTGCTGACTCGGTGCTGGCTGTAGTGTCACTGTTGGCTGCGTTGCAGCGGCTGCATCACCAAGCAAGCCGAATAAGTCTGTCTGGCCACTAGCGGCCTCCTTCTGCACCTTACTGGCAAAGGCCTGAATGGTATCAAGATTGAACAATAAATGTGATCGGTCACCAAAAGCATCAAAGGCACCAGTTTTAATCAATGATTCCCACGCCTTGCGGTTAAATTTGGCGGTGCTTACCTTCTTAGCAAAATCCTCAATACTACTAAAGCCACCATCAAATGCCCGAGCACGCAGGATTTCTTCTACCGCACCAACACCAACGCCCTTAACGGCAGCCATGCCAAAGCGAATTTTGTTTTCGCCCGGCACCACCGCAAATTCCACAAACGATTCATTCACATCCGGGTTCAGTACATCAATACCCATATGCTTGCACTCGGTCATTTCGATTGCCAGGCGCTCGGTATCATCCTGGTCGCTGGTCATCAGCGCCGCCATAAATGCATCCGGGTAGTGCGCCTTTAGGTAGGCCGTCCAGTAGGCAATCAGCCCGTAGCAAGCAGCGTGGCTTTTATTAAAACAGTAATTAGCAAATTCTTCTAGCTGCTCCCAAAACGTTTCAGCGATTGCGGCCGTTGCACCACCAACCTTAACGGCACCTTCCACAAACTCTGGCTTGACCTTCTGCATTAAATCAATCTTCTTTTTACCGACTGCCTTACGCAGAGTATCGGCCTGGCCACCAGTAAAACCGCACCACTCCTTACTAATCTGCATAAACTGCTCTTGGTACACCAAAATACCGTAGGTATTCTGGAGCGAATTCTCCATACCTGGGTGCAAGTAGGTAATTGGCTCCTCGCCATGCTTGCGTTTAATAAACGAATCAATAAACTGCATTGGCCCAGGCCGGTACAGGGCAACCATGGCGATAATATCTTCAAACACACTGGGGCGCAGTTGGCGCAAGTAGCGTTTCATGCCGGCAGATTCAAGCTGGAAAACACCGGTCGTATCCCCCCGCTGAAAGAGCTTATAGGTTTCTTCGTCATCAAGCGGCAACTGGGAAAGATCGATCTCGGTTTTATAGACTTTACGAATAATCCTCAGGGCGTTATTGATAATAGATAGGTTACTGAGGCCCAAGAAGTCCATCTTCAAAAGACCCAGCTCTTCGACTGGCGACATAGGGTACTGCGTTGCCACCACACCTTTTTGCGCCATTTCAAGCGGCACAAACTTAACCAAGTCATCCGGGGCGATTACTACACCAGCAGCATGCACACCGTGCGAGCGTATCGTGCCTTCTAGCTGGCTTGCAAAATCATACACCGTCTTAGCAGTCGGGTTGGTTTCGTATTCCTTTTTTAAATCTGGATCATCAACCAGGGATTTTTTAATCGGTACGTGCCGACCCTGAACCGGTGGTGGAATGAGCTTTGCCAGGCGGTCGCTTTCACCATAGGGCACCTGCAAAACGCGGGCGACATCACGCACCGAAGCCCGCGCTGCCATAGTACCAAAGGTACAAATATTGGCAACCCTATCATGCCCGTATTTATTAGCGCAGTATTCTATCACTTCATTGCGGCGTGTATCCTGAATATCAATATCGATATCTGGCATGCTAATACGGTCAGGGTTCAGGAACCGTTCAAACAGCAAATCGTACTTAAGCGGGTCTAGGTCGGTAATATTGAGTGCATAGGCAATGATTGAGCCAGCCGCACTACCACGCCCCGGGCCAAAAATAATCCCCTGGGATTTACCCCAGTTAATAAAATCCTGCACAATCAAAAAGTAGCCGTTGTAGCCCATAGTATCAAGTACACCAAACTCCATATCAAGCCGTTCGCGCTGGGGCTCACTCAGCAGTTCACGCAGGGCTTGGTTTGATTTCGTTTTGGCATCCTCAAGACTGAGCCCCGCGTAGCGCACCGCCATGCCGGTGTACACCAGGTGGTCGAGGTATTCCTTTTCGCTCTCGCCATTAGGCGTGGGGAACTTAGGGATGAGGATTTTACCGAGCTCGATATCAATATTACAGCGCTCAGCAATACGCTTGGTATTGGCGACTGCCTGGGGATTGGTTTTATTCCAGCGCGCAATGATATCGGCCGGATCGGTCACATGTAGTTCAAAGTCCTTGAGACTCATGCGCTTTTCGTCGCTGAGATACGAGCCTGTCCCAACGCAAAGCAGAATCTCGTGGGCGTCTTGGTCGGCATGGTTGAGGTAGTGGCCGTCACTACTAACCACGCACTCGATACCAAGCTCCGCGCTGAGCTGCTCCAGATACTGGTTAATCTTTACCTGTACATCCCACTTACTGGGGCAATCTGGGTGGCCATGATCCTGCAGTTCTAGGTAGTAGCGGTCGCCAAAAATACTCTTATACCAGCTAGCAATGCGCTTTGCTTCTGCGTAGTTATCCAGCCGTAGCTGCTCGCCCAGCTCACCACTAGCGCAGGCAGATAGTGCAATCAACCCCTCGTTATATTGCTCAAGTAGCTCATGGTCAATTCGTGGCTTGTAGTACATACCCTCAAGGTTGGCGAGCGTCGATAGCTTCATAAGATTGCGGTAGCCAGTGTTGTTCATAGCAAGTAGTATTAAGTGGTAGCGGGCCTTATCCTTCTGTGGATCACGATCGGCGCGCCCACGGGCTGCTACGTACGCCTCCATCCCAATAATTGGCTTAATACCAGCTGCTTTGGCGGCCTTGTAGAATTCAATTGTCCCACTCATGGTGCCGTGGTCAGTAATAGCGCACGCTGTCATGCCCATATCTTTGACTCGCGCGACAAGGTCTGGAATCTTCGTCAGACCATCAAGCAAACTGTGGTGAGTATGGTTATGCAGGTGTACGTAATCCGCCGGTGTCAGCACCTGCTCGCCCGTTTTGACTTGCCCTGATTGATCTGCCACAGCTGTTCCCATCGTCCCCTTATTATAGCATAGCCGCTCTAACAGGCTGCTGGGTACGTGCGGGCCCATCAGCGCCTAAGCCCGGAGTAGCCCGGGCAACCACAGACCCCAAAGGCAAAACCGCCCGTGCTCTGTGCAGGGCGGTTTTCGCCTTGTTGTATGCTATGCTTACTTTTCGACTTCTGATTTGAATTCTTTTAGCTTGGCATCAGCCTTGGCTGCAAATTGCTTTGTCTTAGCCTCAACATCTTTGGCAACATCGCCGGCTTTTTCTTTCATGTCACCGGCCTTGTTTTTTAGGTCTTGGCGCGTTTCTTTACCACTCTTTGGTGCTGTTAGGATGCCAGCAACCAAGCCAGCTGCTGCACCCAGAATGGCACCAACTGCAAATTTACTTGTCTTTGCCATGAGTATTCCCCTTCTTATTAGTTATTCCATGTACTATTGTAGCAGTTGTTGCTGCAACCGAAAAGCGGGCTCTGGCTATAAGTGGGCGTGGTTTGGCAATATCCTCTTGCTCGGCCAAGCGATTGACCTGCTGGTTAAGCTTACGCAGAACAATCACCAGCGCGATACAGGCGCACAGTGCCAGCACCAGTAGCACACAGAGCACCCCAAATACAAACCACGCCGCGCTATCCACGCTGCCTACCCAAGCCGCTCCGTTAGGTACTGGCGCAGATCATTGCCATATTCGCTACTCGAAAGCGCCACGTCTAGCACCGCCTTAATGTACTTTAGCTGGTCACCGGTATCATGCCAAACGCCATCAATAATTTTGCCGTAAACTGCATCTGCCTGGGCCAGCTCGTTAATGCTATCGGCCAGCGTAATTTCGCCGTTTTTATCAACCTTTTCCTGAGCAATAATGGGCAAAATATCTGGTGTGAGCAAATAGCCACCAACGCTTGCAAGATTGCTTGGGGCGTCTGCCTGGCCTGGCTTTTCTACCAGTTGCGTCAGCTTGTAGGTATCGTTCATACCCTGGTGCTCAATCGCTGCCATACCGTATTTATCAGCATCACGCCTGTCAACCTCTATCAGCGAAATAACTGATTTACCAGTCGCCTGGTGTGCCTGCAAAAGCTGCACAGCCCGTGGTGTCTGGCTACGGAAGAAATCATCGGCGAAGAAAACAAAGAACGGCTCATCATCATCAATCAAATGGCGAGCGTTCAGCACTGGGCGGGCATTACCCTTTGGCGAGCCCTTCTGGCGTACATACACAAAATTGGCCATCTCGGCAATCTTTTTAATTTGATCAGCCTTATCGTGCTTGCCCTTTTCGCGCAGCTCTGCCTCAAGTTCGTCGCTCCTATCAAAATGATCCTCAATCGTGCGCTTTGTACTACCGGTTACAATAATAATCTCGGTCACACCAGCTGCCACGGCTTCTTCAACAATCAGCTGAATCACCGGCCGGTCAATGATTGGCAACATCTCTTTTGGCATGGCTTTGGTCTGGGGCAAAAAGCGCGTACCGAGCCCTGCCGCACAAATAATAGCTTTAGTTGGTTGTTTCATAATTACTCCTTTCGCATTAATTCCTGTAAGGCATCGTAGGCAAGTACAATCGCGCCTGGGTCTGTCATGCGGCCTTGCTTACAGTTACTGATCATATCGGCAATGGAAATACAGCGTACGTTCACAAACTCGCCATCGTCTGGCGTTGGCTGCGCGACGCGGCGGCAGTCCGTTGCCAAAAAATAGTGGCTTTTGGTATTGGTGTAGGCATCCATCCAAGTATGGCCAAGGTAGCGCATCGCACCGGGTTGGTAGCCGGTCTCTTCGCGTAGTTCGCGGCGAGCACTTACTTCAAGATCCTCACCCGGCTCAACGCCACCACCAGGCAGTTCCTGCATGACAAGCTCTGGCCCAGGGCGAAACTGCTCAGCAATCACCACCTGGTTATCGTGCGTAATGGCAATCACTGCCACTGTCTGCGAGCCAAGCGGGTCTTTAATATCGTATAGCTGCGTGCTTCCATCTGGGGCCATAAAGGTCTTGCGTACCAAGTGCCGCCAGCCAACCTTAGTCGTAACTGGTGTGTCTGTCTGTGGCCATGGTTTCATTGTCGTCATGACTCAGGCCTTCCTTATAGTATCTTTTGGCGAATAATTTTTTGTGCCATAGCCGGGTTGGCCTTACCCTGGGAGCGTTTCATCACCTGCCCCACAAGATAGCCAATCGCTTTTTCTTTACCCGCTACGATATCTGCAATCGAGCTTGCGCTGGCGGGGTCTGCCAGCACATCATCCACCACTGCCGCAACTGCCGATTCATCACTTACCTGCAGCAGATTCTTCTGCTCCGCCAGCGTACGGGGGTCGTGCGCACCGGCCAGCAACTCATGAAAGAGCTCCTTGGCACTCGTACTGCTAATTTCACTCTTAGCTGCCATACTAGCAAGCGCGGCAAGATCATCTACACCTGGCACGGTACTATGCTGGCTATCACCCACCGTGGCACTCGCAAACCAGTGAGCAACCCGCGTTGCGGCCGTATCACCAGCTGCGTCCTGTACGCCAGCTACCGCTTGAGCGTAAGCCTGCGTATCGAGTAATGCATTGACAACCGAGCGGTCCAGCCCGAGCCCCGCCCATTTGGTGCGGTAATGGGCAGGTAACTCTGGCATGTCGGCCTGAATGCGCGCGACATCGTCATCTGTCAGGACAATTGGCGGAATATCTGGGTCTGGCATGTAGCGGTAGTCCTGGGCATCTTCCTTGCTGCGCTGGCTGGTGGTGGTTTGGGTATCGTCATTCCAGCCACGAGTTTCTTGCGCCACTGTGTGGCCCGCCTCAAGCAAATCAACTTGGCGTCGGAATTCATACTCGGCCGCCCGCTCTACACTGCGGAAGGAGTTGAGGTTTTTAATCTCGGTGCGTTTGCCTAGCTCCTGGGCACCCTTCGGGGCAACACTAATATTCACATCAAAGCGCATGTTACCGTGGTACAAATCACCATGGGTCACGCCGGCGTAGGTCATGCGGCGGTATAGCTCAACTGCATATGCCCGGGCTTGGGCAGCGCTATGAATATCTGGTTCCGACACAATTTCGATCAGCGGCGTACCGGCGCGGTTAAGGTCCACCAGGCTATAGTCGCCGTGGTGGGTTAGCTTACCAGCATCCTCCTCCATATGGGCGTGATGAATACGCACCGCTACTACACTGCCGTCATCGAGTGGCGCTTCCACAACACCAGGGCCGATAATAGGATGGTACATCTGTGTAGTTTGGTAGCCTTTCGGTAGATCCGGGTAGAAGTAATGCTTACGGTCAAAGCTACTCACTAGATTAATGGTACTCCCAAGCGCCTTGCCAGCTTTGACGGCGAGCTCCACCGCATGATGATTCAGCACTGGCAACATGCCCGGTAAACCATAGTCAATTGGGCTGACATTGCTATTCGGCTCAGCAAAGCGTGAGTCATTATCGGCCGCACTAAATAGCTTGGTTTTAGTTGCCAACTGCACATGGCATTCAATGCCAATTGTCATTTCGTAATTATCGTATATACTCATTGCTAAATTGCTCCTAGGTCCTTCAGGGCCTGCTTAAAGGTTGCCAAGGCGCGGCGTGCGGTGGTATAGGTAATATTTACGTCGGTTTCGTGTGCGATCCGGTTGCGCAACTTATGGGCTGCCCACACAGCATTAATATTGCCAAAAGCACTACCGGCAGTTTTAAGCCGCTCGCCCATAGTGTTACCCCTATAGCCACGCTCGCGCAGGGCGCGGTCCAGCAGTTTATCGGCGTTCAGGATCGCCATTTGGTAGCTGGCTGGCTGCTTTTGCGATAGCGATCCCTCAATCTCGAGCCACTGGCTGCGATAACGCTCTACGTTGAGCTGGCGGCCACCAGTCTGCCCCATCCACCACAGCATCAGGACGCCAGTCGCGACCAGCAGCGCTGCGAATAGTATAATCACAACAGTACTACCCACGGCCAAACTCCTCTACCTGGCGTGCAAGGGCAAGCACATGTGCATCAGCCTGCTGAGCACCAATAATTTGCAGCCCCACTGGCAAGCCATCGGCTGGCGTGACTGGCACACTCACCGCCGGCAGCCCTGCTAGGCTGGCTGGGACGGTCATGGTATCTTCTAGGTACATGGTGACAGGGTCGCTCGTATGGCTGCCGAGCCTAAAGGCCGGGCGTGGTGCCACTGGTGCAAGTAGGGCGTCATAGGTTGTAAATAGCTCGTCGTACTCACGGATTAGCAGCGTGCGAGCCTGCTGCGCCTTTTGGTAATAGGCATCAAAATAACCGCTTGAAAGCACATAACTACCGATCATAATACGGCGCTTGTTTTCTGGCATAAAGCCCTGTGCCCGGCTAGAACTATAGAGCTCCGCTAAGCTCTTGGCCTCGGCCCGCGCCCCGTAGCGTACGCCGTCGTAGCGTGCAAGATTACTGCTAATTTCTGCCGGTACCACGATATAGTAAATCGCTAGTGCATAGGGCATCATCTTCATACTGACTTCATCAACGCTATAGCCTGCCTGGCGCAGATCATCAATCGCTTGGTTAATAGACGCCTTAACGCCAGCTTCGATGCCATCCCCCATACAATCGGTAATCACAGCCAGCTTTTTACCATTTGGCTTCGCCTGCGGTGCAAAGTAGTCATCGTGCGTCACGCTATCTTTTGCGTCCTGGCCTGCCATAATACTCATCACAAGCTCGCTATCGCTCACCGACTGGCTTAACACACCAATACAATCAGTGCCACTCGCCATAGCTACCACACCGTAGCGGCTGACGGCACCGTAGGTTGGCTTGAACCCAACCACACCGTTAAAGCTAGCTGGCTGGCGAATTGAGCCACCGGTATCAGTACCAAGGGTAAATGGCACGATATCAAGCGCAACGGCCACGGCTGAGCCACCGCTGCTGCCCCCAGCCACACGCGTTGCATCAACGGCGTTTTTAGTTGGGCCAAAGGCAGAATTTTCGGTACTACCGCCGTGGGCAAAGGCGTCAAGATTCACCTTACCAATACAAATCGCACCTTCTGCCTCCAGCCGCTCAACCGCTGTAGACTGGATGGGCGAATGAAACGTGGCTAAAAACTGGCTGGCTGCCGTTGTGGGCGCACCATCAGCAGCAAAATTATCCTTCACAGCGAAGGGAATACCAGCTAGCCGGCCGGTAATCTCACCACGGTCAACTGCCGCGGCTCGCTCTAGGGCGCGCTCGGCCGTCATCGTAATAAATACATTATAATCGGCTGTATCCTGAGCCTTCTGAAGGGCTGCTTGCACAACCTCCACAGCGGACTGGCTCTGTAAGGCCTGTTGATAATCTGCAATCGTCATAATACTTTTGGTACCTTTATGCTATGGTTTTGCTGGCCACCTTCGGATAGCTCCAGCAGTTGCTGGCGGCTCACACCGCTCTCTGCCACTACATCCTGGCGCCACACATTCTGGCGGCCAGTGACCTGGTAGGTTGGCTCAACGCCCTCAGTATCCAGATCATCAAGCTGGGCAACTAAGCCTAAAATCTGCTCTAAATCATTCGTTAGTGCCTGCGTCTCAGTCTCTGTTAGCTCTATGCTACTAAGGTGGGCTAAGTGCTGCACCTCATCAGTTGTTATTTTTGTCATATCATTATTGTAGCGTATTTGACAGGGGTTGTGAACTGCTCTTGACGGATTTATGATGCATTGGTATAACAATAGTAGACTACAGGCACTGGGCCTGTTGTTTGTTCTTTGGAAAGGGGACAATCCATGTTTTCTCGGTTTTCTCGGTTTTCTCGAAAGTATTTTATCGTTGCCGTTACTGCTGCTCTTTTGACCAGCGGCTGTGCCGCCCAACCGGGCCCAGCCCCGGTTATCAATACCACCAGACAGGTGGTGGCACTGGATACGGCGGATAAACCAGCCGTCCAGCGCGACGGCTCCGGCAAACCGCTACTGCCCGGCAGTGCCGTGCTACCGGACAACCCTGGCGCAGCTTTTGTGCAAGCCAAAACTGCTTGTACAAACGGCGAAAGCCGGCACAGTTTTGTGCTCATGCCGAAGGAGGGATCCTTTGGCAAAGTGATCGTCCGGGTGGAAACCTACCCGAGCTACAATAACCCGGAGCTTAGAAACTCCAAGGTTGAGTTCATCGAGGAGGTGACACCACAGCAGTACCCGTTGGTAGAATTTTCTACCAGTGGCAACACACCAGTGACCGTTTTCCTGGAGGACAGTCGCGGCGCTGCCGGTTCCTTAAGCAGGGACTTTGACCCCTGCTCGTCCCCATAGCCAATAACCCCCGCATATACGCGGGGGTTTCTTTCTATGCTGGCTCCGCTACTGGCGGTAATCTGGCGGCTGGCTAGTAGGCGGTTGCTGCGAATAGCCAGGCTGCGGTGGTACCTGATGCTGCTGAGTCTGAGGAGGATACACTGGCGGCTGCGAGCTTGCCTGCCCCGGCTGGCCATAACCACCGTAATTATACGGCGCTGGGCTCGGCTGGTACGGGTCATCATACTGCCCTGGCTGGGGCTGAGCTGGCTGCGGTGACCCATAGTAGCCTGCAGCTGGTGGCACAGACTGCCCAGGCTGCCCGTACTGTGGCTGAGCTGGTGCCCCCCACACGCTTGGGTCGTTACTATATTGGGTTGCAGCCGTATTGTCGCTATAGTGTGCGGGCCGAGCCGGGCGCGCAAATAGCTTGGTTGCTAGTAGCCAAATTGCTAGTAGAACAATCGCTACCAGGCTTACAATCACAATGATCATCAGCACTTGCAGGATAGTATTGACCGTTGATGTATCACGCTCGCTCCCAATCATCTTCTTAGCATATTCGGCAAAACCGGGTGCATAGATGTTAAAACGATCGAGCGCTTGGCTGCGCTGGAACAGCCCCTCAGCAGCGCGGTAGTTACCCGCGATGAGCTCATCAACTGCCTTGCTCCAGGTTTCACGCACCGTGCTCTTGGTGTTTAGGGTAATATTGCGGTCCTTTGCAAGACTCAGAATACCGTTAGCACTGTAAATAGCCGCACCAGCAAAGCACGATTTATCCGGACACTGCAAGGTATTATAAGTTCCCATACCAACCACACCGCCTGATTGATTCACAACGGGCGCACCGGTGAGGCCGTTATGCGATGGCATCGCTACGGCAGCGATCTTAAGCGAACCTTTACCATCAGCCACGGACTGCACCTTACCAAGCCGGTAAAGCGGCGCTGCGCTCAGTTGCCCACCATTCACACCAGTGCCTGCGTATTGCGGCAAGCCAGCCATCAGCAGTTCGCTATCCTTGGTGACGGTCGCAGCAGAGACAGGCAAAGCCGGCTGGCCAGTTGGCTTATCAAGCGCTATCAGCGCCACGTCCTCGATATCAGTTGCACCACCATAAATATCCTGCTGCGTCTTATCAAGGCTCAGGGCACTATGGCGTTTTTTAGCTGCGACAACGGTATCAGAATAGGCAAACTTCATGGCACCATCGCCAGTACGGTTAATCACGATTGGCTTATCGCCTAGCTGCACCGCGTAAGCATAGGATTCCTTTTCGACGGTGATGTTATCTGGGTTCAGCTTGCTACTCAGTGCATGGACTTTATCAATCTTGCTGGCATCACCAGACTGTACACCGCTTGTAATATCATCGGCATCCGTGCGGGTAATATACTGGGCTTCTACCATATAGTCGAGCACACGGCGCAGGCGGCTTTGGGCTTGGGAAGAGTTCTCGGCCTTGGTAATATACGCCGTGATTGCATCGCGCGGCTTGATAGTTGTGTTCGAGGCGGCTGTTGCAAGCAAGCCATCGTTCGAAACATAAAACGCACTCCCGCCCCGGTCATCACAGGCGCCGGTCAGCGTGGTGCCCGTCTGACGGTTTGGTAGATTGAGTTTAATATTGGCGCAGTAGATAGTCGCAAACCGCACAACACTTGGCATGGTTTTAGCAAGCGCAGCAAAATCGCGTGTGCGCGTGACTGGCTGGGCAATCTGCTCCATAGCTTGGCGGCTACTTGCAGCGGCGTTGGTGCGCGCTGTTTGTGCCTGCTGCTTGGTTTTTGCCGCGTCCTGCTCGGTCTTTTTGGTATCGTCTGGCGAAACTTCGGCGTCACCCTTCGAGCTCAGCATTTCATCACCGGTGATATCACCAGCCCTAAAGGCACTCTTTTGTGGCTGCTGGTAGCCAATGCCACCCAGCACCGCCTCAAGCTGCCCAGCTACAGCAAAGTTGCTGGTACGAATCCCATGGATACACGCAACATAGGGGCGATCATTCTGCACGGTCACGTAGCAGTCCTCGCGCGCCGTCGTCTTCAAATTATGGGTTTCGTTAGTATCGGTAAAGCTTACCTTACGGTACTGGACTTTATTAATGGTGCGGCTTTCTACATCCGATACAGCAATCTTATCATTATCCTTCCGGCGCTGGTTAATCGTCTGACGAATAAGAATATCGGCCTTGGCAAGACCCTTCATATCGTTATCATTCTGGATTTTCTGCCAGTATTCGCTGGCTAAACTCGTCGTCACACGGAGCTCGGGCGACGGCAAGCTCAGCTGATTGCGCACTGCCTCGCTTGTGCCAACGGGGCGAATACGCATCACGCTATAGGCGCGTGGCTCACGCAGGTCACCACCGGCGTAGGTTGTACCATCAGCCAGGCCAAAACCTGCCAGCTCGTGACCATTAAATGGTATGGTCACACCGAGTGTTGAGGTAATTGCAACAGCATGTGGCCCGCTATTCTGTGGTGCCAAAAGCGCAGCTTGCTCAGCCGATACTTTGCCGTCGTCCGATGACGCCCGCTGCTCAAGCACAAACCACGCAATCAGGCAGCCAATTGTAATGACAGCAGCTGCCACCATACAGCCAATCAGCACCGCCTTGAGCGATGGTTTTTTCTTGGGTGGGCGTGGCGGCCGCGTTGGAGCCGGCGGCGCTGGCGGCGCAGATTGGTAGCCGCCTGGTTGCATGTAGGGTTGATTATCCATAATACAGCTAGTGTAGCATAAACCGCTACTGCTTTGCACGTATTTCGGCAATGGTGTCGCGCAGCTCGGCCGCCTTTTCGAACTCTAAGTTAGCGCTTGCAAGATTCATTTGGCTCGTGAGGTCACGGATCAGCCCTTCGTATTCATCCTTTGGTATTTTAGCAAGATCGAGCTTTGGCTTGGCTGTTTCTTTTTGTGGAATAATTGCCCGCAAGCCATCATCAATTGCCTTACGAACCCCGCGTGGCGTAATATGATGCGCTGTATTATAGGCCTGCTGAATACCGCGGCGGCGCTCTGTCTCATCAATGGCACGGCGCATACTGCCAGTTATAGTATCACCATACATAATAACGCGGCCATCCACATGCCGGGCGGCGCGGCCAATCGTCTGCACCAGGGCGCTTTCGCTACGCAAAAAGCCTTCCTTATCGGCATCCATAATCGCTACTAAGCTGACTTCGGGCAGATCGAGACCTTCACGCAGCAAGTTAATCCCTACCAGTACGTCGTAAACACCAGCCCGTAAATCGCGCAGAATATCGCCACGCTCAAGAGTGTCTATCTCGCTATGAATATAGGCCGTTTTTATACCAACATCCTGCAAATAGGTGGTCAGATCCTCAGCCATACGCTTGGTTAATGTGGTGACGAGTACCCGTTGCTGATGCGTGATGCGCTCGCGTACCTCGGCCAGCAGATCATCAACCTGCCCATCGGTTGAGCGCACCTCAATCAGCGGGTCAAGCAAGCCGGTCGGGCGAATGACTTGCTGAGCCGGAGCCGGACTATGGCTGAGCTCATACTCACCAGGTGTCGCCGAAATGTAAATTGCTTGGTTAATATGGGCATCAAACTCCTCGAACCGTAAGGGGCGGTTATCCAGTGCGCTCGGCAAACGAAAACCATGTTCCACCAATATCTCCTTGCGGGCACGGTCGCCATTATACATACCACGCACCTGCGGCAGCGTCATATGCGACTCGTCCACCATCAGCAGCCAATCATCCGGGAAGTAATCAATCAGCGTGGCGGGCTGCTCGCCGGCCTCGCGATTACTCAGGTAGCGGCTATAGTTCTCAATCCCCTTCACAAAGCCAGTTTCTTCAAGCATTTCTAAATCATACTGCGTGCGCTGGGCAAGGCGCTGGGCTTCAAGTAGCTTATTATTACGCTCAAACCACGCTACGCGCTCCTCGTATTCGGACCGGATGCCTTCTATAGCATGGAGGATACGCTCGCGCGGGGTGGCGTAGTGGCTACTGGGGAAAATAGTCAGTTGACTCGGCTCAGCTAAAATTTCACCGGTTAGCGGGTCCAGCTGTGTCAGGCGATCAATTTCATCACCAAAGAATTCAATCCGGTAGGCAGTGTCCATACCGGCCGGGAAAACATCCACCACATCGCCCTTAACCCGGAAGGTGCCGCGCGCAAAGTCAACATCATTACGCTTATACTGGATATCTGTTAATTGGCGCACAAATTTTGCTTGCTGGCGACGCTGGCCACGACTCAGTACCATCGACATATCGGCATAGGTATCTGGCGAACCGATACCATAGATACAGCTCACGCTAGCAACGATGATCGTATCACGCCGGGTTAGGAGCGCCGTTGTGGCAGCGTGGCGCAGGCGGTCAATTTCTTCATTAATCTTCGAGTCCTTTTCTATGTAGGTATCGCTGCTTGCAATATAGGCTTCTGGCTGGTAGTAGTCAAAATAGCTCACAAAATAATGGACTTCGTTACGTGGGAAGAACTGCGTAAATTCACTATAGAGCTGCGCAGCTAGGGTTTTATTATGCGCCAGGATAAGCGTTGGCACCTGCTGCTGAGCAATAATGTTTGCCATGGTAAACGTCTTACCACTACCCGTTACACCAAGCAGAGTTTGCTCGCGCTGGCCCATACGCAAACCGGCAACCAATTGCTCAATTGCTTGAGGCTGGTCGCCGGTTGGTTGGTACGGGGCCTCTAGATGAAAACTCATTCCCCTTAGTATAGCACTTTACTTATAGTGGGCACTAGCCAAAATTGCCATAGCTTGCTGGTAGTCGCTGCTGCTCAAAGCCTTCTTGGCGGCTTCTTCCGAAGCAAAGTTCGGGTACTCTTGAGTAGTGCTGCTTGCTTGGTCGCCCCGGCCAATCATAATAGTACCATTGGTAAAGGCTAGCACTGCTTGGTCATTACGGCTTTCAAAGAAGCGAGCGTAGCGCAGCGCACAGCCGTCCTCGTGCTTGCCAGTTTTAATGGCGTCTCGGCTGCCGGTTAGCATAAGCCTCAGGTTGGTGCGCTCAGCCTTGTGGCCATCGGCGTCATTGCTATCAATCATAGCTACGGCGTATAGCTTATCTGCGCTGCGCTGGTCACTTGGCTTAGTAGTAATTTTAGTTGGCTCAGCCTTCAGCACTGTTACGCCCTGGTATGTGTTTGGCTCGCACGGGCCACCACCAAGCCCCGTGATGCCGCCATTAAAGCTCAGCTTTACTTGCTTACTTGGGCTCTCGAGCACCATAGTATCGTACTGCTTGCCATCGCCACCGGTGGCCTGGCCAGCCTTCGCCTGCCAGCTGCTGGGGTAGTGTACGCAGAGCTTTTCATTCTGAGCACAGAGTTCCTTTTGGGCAGCCACCGTAGTCTGGTGGCCGGTGTCTTGGCTTGGTTGTTTATGATGCTGCCAACCCTGCCGCCCCAGGACCATATAGCTGACCACCACCGCCCCCGCGATCACCAGGAGCACCACACAAGCTCCTATTAGTTTTGCAGCAATACCCCCAGGTTGTGTATGGAATCGATTCATTGCACCGTGCTTTCTCCCCCATTACGTACTGTGGCTATATTGTAGCATACCCCAGTATAAGAAACCATAACCACACCACAATTATGGCTGTAGTCATACATATGATATAATAGCAATCCCATGGCAACCCGGCCTGGCGTACCTTGGAAGGTGATTATTTGGACGAATTTCATGAAATATGGAAGATTTGGAAGTCCCTGAACAATATCGTTCAGGACGTCCAGGTTTTTCTCTGGGATCGGTATGTAGATACCTACCCAGAGATACGGCTTGCCACGGTGCCCGAAGTGGCATTGTGGCTGGCCGTTACCAGGCAGGTGTATCTTCCGGTGGCACCACCGGAAAAGGAACTTCTCTATGACTATGGGGAAGGTCCCGACATCTACCTAGCACCTGGGGTCGATATCAGCACGGTGCCAGAAGGCAAACATACGTGCTTGATAATCGAACCCCAAGGTCCCGCAACGACTCCACTTAACATAGTGGAGTACGACGCGGGAACGGCTCCCGCTGCACTTTTTTTGCAGCGGCGAGCAGGCGTTACTGAGGTAAGCAGTTTGGGCGATCTTATCGCCCAAACAAACATGCCCTTCGTTCCGGTTTGGCCGGACGTAGAGCAGTACCTACAGGACGCCACAGAAGACGACCTTATGCAGGTCGTCAAGTCCCTATTCACCTAACTACCCGCGCACCTAAAGGAGGGTGCGCGGTCTTTTTATAGTCTTTTTACAGTAGCCATGTGGGCAGCCTACACCTACGACGCAACAACCTGGTCGATAAGCCCGTACTGCTTAGCTTCGGTGGCGCTCATCCAGTAGTCACGCTCGGCATCCTTTTCTACCTTACGCACAGTCTGGCCGGTGTTCTTAGCCAGTATTTCGTTCAGGCGCTTTTTAAGATAAATACTTTCGCGCAGAGTAATTTCTTGGTCAGTTACCTTACCCTGGGTGCCACTACTTGGTTGGTGGATCATAATACGGCTATTCGGCAGCGCTACACGCTTACCTTTGGCGCCACTACTCAGCAAAAAGGCCCCCATACTAGCCTGCAAGCCGATGCCAATCGTCTGCACATCTGGTGTAATATACTGCATGGTATCGTAAATCGCGAGGCCGTCGTACACACTACCGCCCGGGCTATTAATATACAGCTTAATATCCTGCTCTGGGTCGAGATGGGCAAGATGCAGCAGCTGCGCCACAACAAGATTGGCGGTGTGCTGGTTCACATCTTCGCCAAGGAAAATCACGCGCTCATTCAGTAGCCGGCTATAAATATCAAAGGCTCGCTCACCATCGTGAGTCTTTTCTACCACTGTTGGCACAATTAAGTCATATGGTTTTTGCATACTGCCTATTATAAATAAAATTAGCACTCAGCGCAAGTGAGTGCTAATTATTGACTAGCTCGGCTCGTCTATTTGGTGTTGAGCTCTACCAGTCGCTCAACCGTCTTGTCTGTGAGCAAGCGGTTTGCAACATCACGCTGCGCTTCTGGCGTCTTTAATTGCTTGCGGAGCTCTTCGTTCGGATATTGACTACCAAGCGTATTCATACGCTCGAGCAACTCCTCTTGCGAGGCTTCAATCTTCTCTTGCTTACTTAGTTCTGCCAGTACAAGGCCAGCCTTAACGCGCTTTTCGGCAGCTGGGGTAGCTTCGCGCTTTGTCCAGTCTGCTTTGTCCTTAAAGCCCTGCTGCGCCAGGTAGCTATCCAGCGTTAAACCACGGTACATCAGATTTTGCGTCAGGTCACGCTCAATCGATGCAATCTGGTCCTTCAGCAATACCGCTGGCACCGGTACGGTAGACTTTTCAACCAGTTCGCTCACCAAGGCATCCTTATGCTTTTCGCTGGCTTCGCGCTGCTTTTGGGCAGTGATTTCCTTTTTAATATCAGCTTTGAGCTCAGCAACGGTTTTAAACGGCCCAGCTTTTGCGGCTAGCTCGTCACTTAGTTCTGGCTCGGTAACTTCGTTCACCTTTTTGAGCGTAACGGCAAACTGTACCGGCGCGCCCTTTAGTTCTGCGGCGTGGTAATCCTTAGGGAAGGTAACATCAATCGTAAATTCTTCACCCGGCTTTTTGCCAATCACACCATCTTCGAAACCAGGAATAAACGTGTTACTACCAAGCGTAAGTGCATAGTCCTTGCTTGCACCACCATCAAACGCAACGCCGTCCTTGGTGCCGACAAAATCAATCACAACCTCATCGCCCTTTTTCGCAGCCCGCTTCACCTCATTCTTAGTGGCATAGGCGGATCGGATCCGGTCGATAACTTCGTTCACCTCGCTTGCCGTTACCTTGACGGTCTCTGGCTTGCTCGTGAGCGTTTTGTAGTCACCCAGCGTGACTGGCGGGAGCACATCACACGTCGCAATAAACTCTAGTTCACTACCAGGCACAAACTTTTTAACCTCTACCTCGGGCCTATCAAGTGCTTGCAAGTCCTCCTTCGTAAAGGCATCGGCAACTGCCTTGGATAGTGCGCGCTCAAGTGTTTGCTCAGCAAGCTGATTAGGGTCAACGTGCTTAGCAGCAACGCTGGCTGGCACTTTCCCTTTGCGGAACCCAGCTACTTTCATATCGCGGGCCAGGCGCACCAGCGCAACCTGCTCGGCTTCCTTTAGCTCGGTTTTATCAAGCTGAATCGTCAGCTCAACGTTAGTATCTGATACGTGTTTTACGGATGTCTTCATATAGTACCCTATTATAGCAAAGCCAGCTAGCAGTGCCAACATTGGCCGCTAGTCGAGCATCATCAGCTCATCCAGCTCATCAGTTGCAGCCTGCTGGTGGCGGCGATCACGCACAGTCGCAATAATCCGCTCAACGCTCACGCGCTCTTCGTGCTCTGTGGCAGTGTTTTTGAGTGTATACTGGCCCTGCTTAATTTCATCCTCACCAACAAAGATAATATACGGCGTCTTTTTCTTGAGGGCAGCTTTTAGTTGCTTATCGAGTTTACGGCAGGTAATATCTACCTCTACACGCACACCTTCTTCGCGCAGTTGCCGCGCCAATGCCAGCGCACCCGGCAGCGCCTCACGCGCTAGCACCAGTATGCTCATATCGATCGTAGGTGGCAGTTCAGGCAGCAAGCCGTGGGTTTCTAGGAACAACTGCATAGGGCTTAACCCCGGCGCCATACCAACCGTTGCCACTGGCTCCACACCAAACAGCCCAACCAAGCCATCATAGCGTCCACCGCCAAACATAGAGCGATTATTTTCTGGCGCGTTGTCCATTACCTCAAACACAACCCCGGTGTAGTAATCTAGCCCGCGCATCAGCGTCATATCAAACTGAGCGTTACTGACTCCAGCTGCATGCAGTTGTTTAAATAGCTCCTGTAGCTCGTGGGCCGAAAAATGCTCACGCACACTGCTTGGCAAATCCGCCACCTTGCGTGCTTGCAGGATTCGCTCAAGTTTTTTGGCGTGACCCGATACGCCAGCGTCAGCTAAAATATCGTTCGCTTGCTCCCTAAAGCTATCCGCTGGCATCTTATTCTTACGGTCGAGCAATTTAATCATGCGCTGCGCGTGCTCACGGGTCAAACCCAAATAACCGCGCATAATAGTGTCTATCAAACCCCGGTGATTGATTTTAATCACAAAGTCATCATCTTGCGCCCCAAAGATTTTGACTGAATCATAGGCAAGTGTAATGATCTCGGCATCAGCTACCACACCCTGCACACCGAACAAATCAACATTAAACTGCCAGAACTCCCGTTCCCGGCCACGTTGCGGGCGCTCATAGCGCATAAAATTAGCAATGGAATACAACCGTGCGGGGTAGCTGAGCTCCTGGCGACGGGCTGCCACCATACGGCTAATCGTTGGGGTCATCTCTGGCCGAATCGCTACTTCGCGGCCACCACGGTCAGTAAAAAGATAGGTCTGCTCGCCAGCAAGTTCCTGGCCACTCTTTGCTGTATATACTTCGATCGGCTCAAGCAGCGGTGCGCCATATTCCATATAGCCATGACGCTGCGCGACTGTATGCCACTTGCTAAAAATATAATTCTGGATCCGTTTATCTTCTGGGTAGTAATCGCGGGAACCTTTGTAACTTTGGGTCGATAGCTTTGTCATAACCATATTATTACACTGCTTGTGTGTAATTACAAGTTTGTGCCCATGTACGGCGTTCATCATAACAAAGAACCTACCCTATATGGGCAGGTTCTTTCGTTTGATTTCGGTAGGTGAACTACTTACTAGCCGTTACGGCGACTTGTGTAGTAGTAGTAGCCTGCAAGACCGATAGCTGCTAGGCCAACGGTGCCACCGATGATGCCGGCAGGACCAGTTGTTGGCAGTGCACCCTGTGACACTGGAGCCTCTTTACAGTCAGCTTGGTTGGTAGAGTACTTGCTCTTATCCTGTGCTTCCTGCTCAGTTACTTCCTTGCCCCAAGTCTTGGTGCTGATTTCACAAACCCTTACCTTCTTCTCTTCGCAGTCTTCCTGCTTTGTAGAATACTTCTTGGTGTCTTCAGCTTCCTTCTTAGTCACTTCTTTCCAAGTCTTGGTGCTGATTTCACAAACTTTAGCCTTACCTTCTTCTACAACTTCGAATTGCTTCTTACAGTTAGCAGCGGTAATTTCTTGTTCCTTGCCATCAATCTTAGCGGTCAAGATAGCTTCTACAGTGTACTTGCCAGCAGTTGTCTGGGTAAACTCAAACTTGTTGCTGGTTGACTCTTCGCGCTTAACCTCTTTACCCTGAGCGTCGCGTACAACAAAGGTAACCTTGCTGATGGTTGCGTTCTCTACATAGTGGTTAGCAACAAACTGGAACTTAGTTCGATCGATTGCTTGAACACTGAGTGCATCACAACGAGCAACTGATTGCTTCTTAGGCTGTGGTGCTGGTGGGGTAACTGGTGGCTTTGGTGGCGTGTTACGAACAGGCTCTGGGCTAAAGATAGGGTTACCACAGACGTTCATAACTGCGTACTTAAAGCTGCCGTTAGCATCAAGCACAACGATGGCACCTAGTTCGCTAATACCCTGGCGGAATGCTGCACCACCAACGTGGGTAGTTTCGTAGTAGGTTTTACCAGCAATGCTAATTTGGCGGCTTGCAGCTTGCTTTTGGCGGCCGATGCTTGATGCGTTACGAGCAACAACACGACCCTCGGCGATAACTTCACCGCGGTTGTTAGTAACACCCTGAACAACGCGGTCGCCAGCAGCTACTTCGCGCTTAATCCAGTAGTGATCATAAATGGCGCGTAAATCGCCTTGGTGATTTTCATCGTAGACACGAGTAATGTCACCGTAATGACCTACACCGCACCGTACGATTGAATTGGCCGAACAGTCGCCAGCCGCATTTGCTTGATTTTGTTGACCTACATATAGGCTACCAAAACCAAGTGCCATAACAGCCAAAACAAACAAGCCACCAATCGCACGTTTGCTTGACTTTATATGACGAAACTTGTTGAGTAACGTATTCATACAGACCTCGCTTTTATTTATTGATGTTTTCATTAAACTACATTTGTTACATAAAGTCAATAGGGTTTATCTTTAAAATCCCTTAAAGTGATGTAAAAATGTGGTAAAGCTAGTGCTTAACAGATGTAATACGGCAAAAAAATATGTTGACATATCGTCAACATACAGTATATTCTTGGATTAGTCTGTTAAAACACTTAAATTTAGCTTAAATAAAACAATATCTCCTACCGACCCTTACTTGCTCCTAATCGATGTTGCCGCAGCCACGCATACATGGCAATTCCAGCAGCAACACTCACATTCAGCGAGCGCGTCGACCCAAACTGCTCAATTGCTACGATTGCCTCGGCCGCCTGGGCAAGCTCAGCTGAGATGCCAGGCCCTTCCTGGCCAAAAACAAGGCACGCGTGCTTCGGTAGCTGGTACTGGCTCAGTGGCTGTGAGCCAGCAATATTATCAACCGCAATAACACGACGCTCTAATTCCTGCATAGAGCCAAGGAAGCTGCCGATATCCGTATAGTAATGGAGGTGCATATATTTATCTGTCATCATAGCGCCGCGCTTATTCCACTGGCGACGGCCAATGATATGTACATGGCGTATCCCACACGCATTGGCCGTACGCACAATTGTACCCATATTAAAATCGCGCTCCGTGTTTTCGAGCGCGATATGGAGAGAGCTGCCACTCGCATCAAGTTGGTCAATAATATCGGCCATCGCCTGGCCTTTAAACTGATCCATTACATTGCGCGTATCAGACTGTGGCGTAAGCTGCATACAAATAATTATACCATGCGGGCTAGTCCATGCGGACACCAAGGCGAAAGCACTGATGACCCTTGGCATGAACGGCAAATGGCTGGTGAGGCGTCGGGGTGGCATGGGCAACCGTACTGGTTGCGTGGTCAAAGCGGGCACATAGCTGGTATTTGATAATACGGCCGCTGATTGTTTGCGGAACCACTGGCCTAACCTGCTGGCTTGGCACTGGTACATCATTAGGCAAGCGCTGGTAACGAATACCCTGTGCGGTAAGCTGAGCGTGCAGCTGCGGCGGTATAATCTGCTTGATGTGCCCAAGGTCCTCTGGTACGCTACCGGTCAAATCGACAGCTTGCTCAATTGCCTGGCGCGCAGAAACAAGATACTGCTCGGTTCGGCGATCATTTGCACTCACTATACCATAATGTACAGGGCCGCATAGAGCCCCACCAAGCACTAACAGCACGCCGCCACACAGCATGAGCTGTGCAAGCCGAGCGGCCCGTGACTGAGCACGGCACAAACGCACCGCTGCACAAAGTAAGAGTAGCCCCAAGCAAGCTGCGCCAGCAATAATGGCTATATCATGACCTGCCTGCGGCAGTAGCGCCATATGGACGAACCTAGCAACTATACACACACTAGCTACTGCCACTATAGCAGCATAGGCTGCAATACCTATATGGTTCATCGGGGTTGTGTGATCCTTAGCTTCTTCGACAAACCCCCGCTTTGCGCCAATATATTCCACCAGGCATACAGCGATACTAGCAGCTACGACACTACCAACGGCGTATTCTACTGTGGGGTTATAGGGCAGCTGCTGGCCACCATAGAGCCAATACTGCACGGCAAGCACACTGGTAGCAGCTACACTACACGCTAGCCATGCATAGCACAGCCACAAGGCGCCTACACACACAAATGCCCCACCAGTACTGTGCGTGGCGCGTGTAAACCAGTCAGCAAGCCGCGCCCTAGCGGCGTGGTCAGATTGTACAGGCGCTGATACAGCCGGCGTGTGCGGCTGAGATTGTGGCGTCTGAACTGGCTGGGGTTGATCATGCGCCGGGGTGGACGATGTACTGACACGAGCCGTACGTGGCTGGCTATCAGCACGCGGTGATTCAGTTGGCGCTATGGTGGCTACCGGCTGGGCAGATGGGCTATCGTCTGCTGCTACCTCCATAGACTCAACCGCCAGTATTTCATCGCTCAGCTCTGAGCTTTCACTGCGGCGCTCTTTAGGCTGCTGTGTATGTGACGTGGCTCCACCACCCTTTTCCATATATCCCCCTCTATACAAAAAGGCCTTCGCGGCCTTAGTAATTATTGATTATAATACCAAATCTGGTACACGAGAGAGGACTTGAACCTCCACGCCCTTGCGGGCACTAGCACCTGAAGCTAGCGCGTCTACCAATTCCGCCACTCGTGCATGCCTCTACTATAGCACCCTGCCGCCGTATTTGTAAAGACTATTGTGGGCGTATAATCGGCCCTGCTGCACCGTTGGGCAGCCGGAGGTATTTGGCAACATCACGCAGCTCAAAGCCATTTTTTACGCCAGTATTGAGTGTGCCATGTGGGTCAAATATTTGGCGAATCGCTTGGTACAGTGCCTGCGTACCAGCATCATCCTCTTTAACGACAAACGGCGCCTTGAGCCGGCCTTCGGCTTCACCGGCCGTAACACTACCGCCATGGGCAATAACCAGGGCCGAAAAAGCATCGTAAAGCTTAAACAGCGCTTGCTTATCCTGCGTGCTACGTACCGGTAGACTCGGCCAGAAGGAATAAATCGAGCTAATTGCCGAAGCCGTAAATGGCAGCGCCACCCGGTAGTGTTGGGTTAGTTTTTGAATACTCGCGAGAAAATCGGTTACCCGGCGCGGCGGTATATACACTCCGCTAAATAGTGATGAGATTGGGCTTGCTTTTGGGGCAATCTGGCACGTAGCATACAGATCATTTTCGATTGAACGTAGCGCGCGGGCTTCATCTAAATCTTCTGCAACCATCCGGTCAGCAGAATAGCGGTCGATATCCTTAAAGAGCTTTTTAACTTTGCGCTGGCGTGTGCGCTCGCTAAAATCACCAAATGCTCCCACCAGCACAGCAGCAAAGGCATCGCCACGTTCAATATGTGGAGCCACCACAGCATGGCGGCGGCCAGCTTTATAGGCCAGCTTAGCCAAACGACTATCCACCACATGCAGTGACTCTGGTTGATGCTCCAGAATAGTATTAATGACACGCACCATATCGTCGTATGATTCAACCAGCACGGCAAATGTTAGCAAGTCTTCGTTGTATAAGTCTGCCTCCAAAATCATCTCAGACACGATGCCGAGTGTCCCCTGGGAGCCGATAAACAGCGGCGTTAGGTCAAACATACCCCGCCGGCGTACTTGGGCGATACCTGGGTAGCCAGCATTGGCTGGTACACGGCTGGCCGCAATTGTTTTAATGGTTGATTGGCTATCATCTAGCAGCGTATCAATAGCCCGGTAAATAGCACCCTCCATGGTTTGCAGGCCCTTTTTGCTGCTAAGCTCACGCCGCGAAAGCCGCTTGGTTTGCATAATATCACCATTTGCGAGCACAACCTCGAGCTCAGCTACACTATCGCCAATATAGGTACCATGGTATGTATGTGTGTTGCTGGCAATCGCACCCCCGATAGTCGCTGCAGCTGGTACGCCCTCGTATGGAATATGGAAGCCATGTAGCTGCAAAGCAGCGTTAATGGCCCCCAGCGTCACGCCTGGCTGTACCCGCACAAGCCGCTGCTTTTGGTCAAACTCAAACACGCGGTTCATATGTGTGGGTGTATCGATAATAATACCGTCGCTAATGGCTGCCCCGGTTTGGTTAAGACCACTGCCACGCGGGCTCATTGGCAGTATATGGCCCTTCTGGGCAAGCTGGTACGTAAACCGAGCTAGTTTACGTATATCGTCTGTTACGCTTGGATACACCACAAGATCTGGCACCGCAGCAAGTATGCTACCATCAGTCGCATATGTGTAGCGTGTTGCATCTGCCGTGGTAACATCGCCAGTCAAATGCTCATTCAAGTACTGCGAAATTTTGCTCATGATATATTCCTTATTGCTAACTTTACTACTCATCATACCACACGCTGTTTTTTACCACTACCGTTTTGTAGATAAGCCGTTATGGGGTCTTGCGCTTTACGGGAGGGCATGCTACTATTGCAAAGTACAATTAAACCGCGCGCGAGTGGTGGAATTGGTAGACACGCTAGCCTTAGGAGCTAGTGCCTTCGGGCGTGGAGGTTCGAGTCCTCTCTCGCGTACCATACATGAATATTCATATGCTTATCCCTTACGTATAAGGGATTTTTTGCGTGCCATACCCTAGCGAAAGCTGGCTGGCAAATGGTATACTATAGCTACAACATTATTTGCATAACGTCAGAGACAGAGGAGGATGCAATCGATGGAAACTCAATTACTAGATAATCTACGCGGCAAGGTGTCGGATGAGGCGCTGGCGAATATTCACGCTTGGCTGACCGAGCCAAAGTACGCTCTGCACAAGGATGAGCTGGTTGCGCTGATCCAGGCGGGTGACTACAAAGCACTAGAGGACGCCTTCTATACCGTGATTGCCTTTGGGACCGGTGGCCGGCGCGGGATGACCGGGGTTGGCTCGAACCGTATTAATAAAATTACGATTGGCGAAAGTGCCCAGGCGCTCTGCCAGTATGCCAAAAAGGCTGACCCAGACGCTGCGGCAAAAGGTATTGCCATTGCCTACGATACCCGCCTCAGCTCAAAAGAACTAAGCCGCTTTGCTGCCCAAGTCTGTGCGGCAGCTGGGTTTAAAACCTACTTGTTCGAAGATTTCCGTGCAACGCCAGAACTCAGCTTTGCCGTTCGCGAGCTTGGTGCTATTGCGGGCATCGTCATCAGCGCTAGCCACAACCCACCAACCGATAATGGCTTCAAGGCTTACTGGAGCGATGGCGGCCAAATCGTCCCACCGCACGACCAAGGTATTCTGGACGAAGCGGCTGCTATTACCGAAGTTATCGCAATGGACTTTGACGAAGCGGTGCGTGACGGTAAAATCACCATGCTTGGTAGCGATATGGATCAAAAATACCTGGCTGCCCTGCTGGCAGAAGCAGAAGGCAAAGCGCGCGACCTCCATATTGTGTACTCGCCACTGCATGGCGCTGGGCAAACCAACACCCTAAAGGTGCTTGAAGCAGCTGGCTTTACAAACGTTGAGCGTGTCGAAGCGCAAATGCCGCCAGATGGCAACTTCCCTACTATCCCAACCGGTAAACCAAACCCTGAAGAAGCCGCTGCTAACACCATGGCAGTCGAGCAGATGATGGCTAGTGGCGCTGATATCGCTATTACAAATGACCCAGACGCTGACCGCATTGGTGTGATGGTACGCCAGGGTGAAACACCGATTATGCTTAATGGTAACCAATCGGCCGTATTAGCAGCAGACTTTGTACTGGCCCAGCAGCAGGCAAAAGGTCGCCTGCGCCCAACTGATTACATCGCCAAAACCATCGTCACCACCGATATGCTTGATGCTCTGGCAAAGGCGTATGGCGTGAATGTGTACGGCAATATGCTGATTGGCTTTAAGTACATTGGCGAAACCATTCTCAAAACCGAAGGCACCCAAGAACGCTTTATTATTGGTGGCGAAGAGAGCTATGGCCTCCTGAAGGGTACCTATGCTCGCGATAAAGACGGCGCAATTGGTGCCTTACTCCTGGCTGAGTATGCCGCCGAGTTAAAGGCTGCCGGCAAAACTCTCTACGACCGCCTAATTGAGCTCTACAGCGAGCATGGCATTTACGTTGAAAACCTCGCGACCGCCCAGTTCCCTGGCGCTGATGGCTTTAAGAATATGCAGCGCATTATGCAGGAGCTGCGCAGCAATCCACCCACAGAGCTTGGTGGCTACCCAGTAAGCCGTATCCACGACTACAGCAGCCTCACAACAACCGAGCTTACCACCGGTGCAACCACGACGATCGATTGCATCACTGGCAATGTGGTTGTATTTGAGCTTGGCGACTCGCGCCGCCGCGTAACGGTACGCCCAAGCGGCACCGAGCCAAAACTCAAGCTCTACTTGCAGTGGTTTGAAGACAGCAAAAACCCAAGCGACCTTGCCCAGGTAGAAGCTGACTACCAGGCAACTCAAGCTACTATCGATACGCTAGCTAGCACTCTTGTCGCGCAGTTCACTGCCTAATGGATATCAGCGCGCCGCTTACAACCCTAAATGGAGTCGGCCCCAAAACTGGGGCCGCTCTTGCGGCGGCTGGCCTCGATACAATCGCTGACTTGATCTACTTTTTACCACGCCGGTACGAGGATTTTACGACCCAGCGCGCAATCGCTCAACTACGGCCCGGTAAGGTGACTATTAGCGCCACCGTTGAAGCCTGCAATACCCGCACTGTGCGGCGCGGCCTGCGCATCACTACCGCGACACTAGCCGATACCAGTGGCAAACTAAAGGCTGTGTGGTTTAACCAACCCTATCGCCAGAACCAGCTCCGCCTTGGCGAGCAATTTTTATTTAGCGGCACCTTTGAATTTACTTACAATCATTATCAGCTCACTAATCCTGCCGTCGAAAAGGCTCAGCCCCCAGCAGATGCTCCTGACGTTCGCACTACACCATCAGCAACGATCACGCCCGTCTATAGGGCTATAAAAGGCGTGCGCCCCCGCGATATTCGCCGCCTGCTCGAAAGCATACGCCCGACTATTACTATGCTGGCTGATACCCTGCCACCACGCGTTGCACAATCCCAGCAGCTGCTACCGCTCAGCCAAGCCCTCTTGGCTATGCACTTCCCAACAAGCCAGCACGATATTACCCGGGCCCGTGAGCGCCTCGCCTTTGAGGAACTGTTTGAGCTAACCCTGGCAAGCCTGCGCAATAAGCATACTAACCAGCAGCTGACTGGCTACAAGCTAGCGGCTGACCTGAACGCACTGCGGGAGCTGGTTACCGGGCTGCCATTTACCCTCACTAATGCTCAGCGCAAAGCCGCCTGGCAAATTATTCAAGACCTTGCAACCACCACGCCAATGAACCGGCTGCTCCAGGGTGATGTTGGCTCTGGTAAAACCATTGTGGCTGGCTTAGCAGCCTACGTCGTAGCCCGGGCTGGCTACCAAACTGCCCTGATGGCACCGACAGAAATCCTGGCCCGGCAGCATGCCCATAGCTTAGCAAAACTACTTGAACCTTACGGTGTACAGGTCGTGCTGCTCACCGGTAGTGTGAAGGGTGCCCAGCGCCAAGCGTGTCTGGATGCAATGCATAGTGGCGCGGCTCAGCTCATCATTGGTACCCATGCGCTGATCCAGAAAACCGTTCAGTTTAATGGTTTAGCCCTTGCAGTTATTGACGAGCAACACCGCTTTGGTGTGGCTCAGCGCCAGGCGCTGCTTGCAAAAGCACCCCGCATGCCGCACCTGCTCAGCATGACCGCAACCCCTATACCCCGCTCCTTGCAGTTGACAGTATTTGGTGAGCTTGACATAAGCATTCTTGATGAACTACCGGCTGGCCGCAAGCCAATTATGACTAAGCTATGGGCGCCAACCAATACGGCTGCCCTATACCAGGCAATTGATGACCAAATCGCCCAGGGTAGGCAAGCGTATATTATCTGCCGCTTGATTGATGAAAACCCCGATAACGACACCAAAAGTGTCGAAGCCGAATACAACCGCCTCAAAAGCACCATCTTTCGCCACCGCCGGATTGGTGTGTTGCATGGTGGTATGCCACCGGCCGACAAAGACGCCGTCATGGCTGAGTTTGCGGCCGGCAAACTCGATATTCTCGTCAGTACTACCGTTGTAGAGGTTGGTGTCAACGTACCCAATGCCAGTGTTATTTTGATTGAAAACGCTGACCATTTTGGCCTCAGCCAGTTGCACCAGCTTCGCGGGCGTGTCGGCCGTGGGGACCACCAAAGCTACTGCCATCTTGTGCTTACTAGCCACCAAAAGCCATCCCAACGCCTGCGTGAAATCGAGCGCTCCAACGATGGGTTCCACCTAGCGCAAGTTGATTTAGAGCTACGCGGCCCGGGCGAAATTTACGGCAAAGCTCAGCATGGTGCACTCAACCTACAGGTCGCTAACCTTGCCGACACCAAGCTGATTGCTCGTGCCCAAAAGGCCACCCAAGATTTTATCAAATCTGGCGAAAATCTGCTACAATATAAGCAATTAGCTGGGCGCGTTGCCCACTACCAACGCATGACGACATTAAACTAAACAGATGTATCATTATGTATTCAGGAACAACGTTTCGGGTTAAATCAGGCCGCGTTATGGGCGTGCATCAAAAAATCGACCGCGTCGCCCGCCGCCGCATTGCGCCACACGTACCAAGTGGCCTTGCTTTTCCGAGCACTAAGGAGATCCTCCACTTTGAAGGTTTGAACGGGCCCGATGGCATTAAACGCAAAAGCCCTGCCAAGGATGAGCCCTGGCATTACATCGACCCGACCCGGCCAAACGATACCGCGCTACTCGACATGATTGATGAACATATTCGCAATCTGACCCACGCGCTCGATACTGGTAATATAACGCGCGCCGCCTTTGAAGCAGCCTGGATGGCCCACGCCATTACCGATGGCCTCACGCCGCCACACCACTACCCACTGGCACAAAAGCTTGAGCAACTGCGCGGGTCCAGTATAGAAACCCGCACCTCGGCCAAGGAGAAAATTATTCTACCCGGCCAGACTCGCTGGGAGCAGCTGGCTAATAACTGGGAAGTATGGGGTGCTAAGGGCGTGATGACATCCCACTTCGGCTTTGAGCTTGGTGTTGCCATGACTGTTGCTGGGGCAAACCTTAAACGACACCAATTTGGGGCTGTGGATAAACTAGCCCTAGAAGCCCATGGTTTCCGTCCGCTCTACCGTGCCTTGGTTGACCAAGTATTTGCAATGCATATGTACACCACCTACCAAAAACATGGCTGGACAACCGCCCTAGCGAACCAGACTAAGCAGGAGCTGATACCGCTCATCATCAAAGCTGTTTGCCTGGGCTGGTATAGCGCTATTATGAACACAACGGCGCCGCGACTAATCACGCCTACCAAAGCACCAGAACCAGGCAAGGTATCATAATTTATGCGCGTCCGTGTGATTGCCGGTGAGTTTGGTAAGCGGCGGCTTGATACGCCGCCCGGGCGTTCTACCCACCCGATGAGCGAACGAGGGCGCGGCGCAATTTTTAATACCATCCAGCATGAGCTACCGGGCGCGACCGTACTTGATGCGTTTGCTGGTACCGGGGCACTTGGTATCGAAGCGCTGAGCCGTGGTGCCAAGCACGTCACCTTTATTGAATCACACCGTATAGCCCAAAAGGTCATTCAAAACAATCTTAATACATTAGGGATTGGCCCTGAGCGTGCCACACTAGCACGCACCCGCGTGCGCAGCTGGCTTGGTACTAATCAAGATGCACGCTTTGACCTGATCTTTGTCGATCCGCCATATTACCAAATTTTACAACATTTTTCCACAGTTGAACGGCTTTTTAGTCTACTCAAACCTGGTGCGCTTATGGTATTATCTAAGCCAGGTACATGTGAGGAAGAGGTTATAATTAACCAAGATATTGTTGTGGTGGACAATCGGAGGTATGGTAACTTAACGCTCGCATTATACCGTAAAAAGAGCTAGTGCATAATGCCTAGCTCTTTTTGTGTTGCCCTGCTTGCGTGGGACGTGAGTAAGCCCAAGCGGCAATGGCTGTACTAATTGGCACTGCTAGCACCAATGCAATACTGGCTATAATTGTGCGCACAACCTCCTGGGCCATAAATTCGCTATTTAAAAGTTCAAGCACCGACACGTGACTATAGCTCGATAGCGCCAAAACTGTCGGTAGCGATACACCAATATATGCCAATGCCAAGGTATTAATCAAGGCGGCAATATGCTCCCGGCCAACCGATTGTGCTCGCCTGAAGAGTTGCCGCATACCCAGCTGCTGGTTGGCGCGTTTCAGCTCATCAACTGCTGCCACCTGCGTGGTAATCACATCATCAAGCAGCCCGAGGGTTGCAATCACAATACCACCCAGCAGCACACCATGGAGGTCAAGCTGCCGCTGCCCGTACGCCAAAAAACCTGATGTTTCATCATATATCCCCGTCAGTACCCCGAGATAGTCGCCAATCCAGGTCAGCACCAGCACAACCATCAAAACCGTGAGCACGGCTGCAACTGATACGACCGCCCGCTTGCGGTAACCATGGGCAATAAACACTGATACACTACCAATAACAAAAGCGGCGCCCGCACACACCAGCAGGGCGTTGGCTCCGCGCAAAATACTCGGCACCACATAAAGCGCCACCACGCAGACACTAAAGAGCAACCCGGCGAGGCTCATAAGCCCATAGCCGCCGCTCACCATATAGACACAGACTAGCAGGATGAGCACCAATAGAATCAGCCCTGGCAAGCGCCAGTACTCGCTGATGCTGTGGTTGAGCGTGCCATCGGCTTTTTGCCACACCAGCACAATCCTACCAGGCATGGCTTGCTGCGCCATAGTCTCACGCAGCTGGAGCGACTGGATCTGCCCCTGTTGTGGGCCGTCCATAATAATGACGGTAGCCTGCTGGCGATTTGCTTCAAGCCGCATAATCCGGGCTCGTACCTGGTAGGCGGTCTTCTGCTGGCTATTTGGCTGCCAAAAGGTGTTCGTCTGTGATACCTCCGGCTGCGGTGGATGTACCCATACCAGTAGCCCTATAAGCAGCGCTACTATCCCAGCACACACAAGGAGCGGCCCACGCCGCACCCGTTTGATACGACGTACCACTCGCTGACCAAGCTGTTGCATTATCACTAGCTACACCCTACTGAACCAGTACGAAAGAATTTTTACCCTTTTTAATAAGGCTTGGCGTGGCTAAAGTTTCATCCTCGGCTAGCTTGCGCCCACTCACCGATACAGCACCATCGGCTAATAAGCGGCGCGCCTGGCCGTTACTACCAGCTACCCCTGCCTGCACGAGCGCCTCCACTACACGTGTACCGACTGGCACAACTGGTAGCTCACCAGCAAGCACCTGGCGCACATCGTCTGTCAGGGTAAATTCACCCTTGGTAAAGAGGATTTGGCTCGCCTGTACAACGGCCTCGGCACGCTCCTGGCCATGGATGATAGTGGTAATTTCGCGCGCAAGCGTCTTCTGTAGCAAGCGGCTAGCTGGCTCTGCCTCATGCTGAGCCGTCAGCTCGGCAATCACATCCTGCGGCAAGAATGTGTAAATCTTAATCAAATCCTTGGCCATCACATCATCAATATTGAGCCAGAATTGGTAGAACTTATACGGGCTCGTCCTGGTACCATCAAGCCACACAGCACCGCCTTCGCTCTTACCAAACTTCACGCCGGTTTGTTTATTGATAATAAGCGGTGTCGAGAATACGTGCGCCTCCCCATCAGCCAGTTTGCGAATCAAGGACACGCCAGTTACGCTATTGCCCCACTGGTCAGCGCCACACAGCTGCAGTGTAGCACCCTTGGTACGGTAGAGGTGCAAAAAGTCATACCCCTGCATCAGGCTGTAACTAAATTCGGCGTAACTAATACCACTGCCACCTTCACCAATACGTTGCTGCACAAAGTCGCGGTCAAGCAGCTGCGTCATGCTCACATGCTTACCAACCTGGTGCAAGAAATCAACAAAGCCAATCGACTGGAACCAGTCGTTGTTATTAACAATCTCAAACGGTTCACCATCAAAAATAGTCGCAAACTGAGCCGCCAGCGCTGCTGCGTTCTGTTCGACAACCTGGCGGTTACGTAGATCACGCTCCTGCTTTTTGCCGTCAGGGTCACCAATCATACCAGTTGCGCCACCAACCAGTAAAATCGCCTTATAGCCATAGCTAATAAAATGCCGCGCTAGCATCATGGCAGCCAGGTTGCCAATCGTCATACTATCGGCGCTAGGGTCAACGCCAATATAAAAGGTGCGCGGAGTATTTAGGTCAGCCAAATCGGTAAAGGTGGATTGGTTAATAAACCCACGCCACTGCAGCTCTTCTTGTAGTGTCATATCGCTCCTTCTTGCATTTTATTCGCGCTTATTGCTATAATCAGCACTTAATTTATTGTACCAAAAAGACTAGGCGGATCATACCGCAATTTGCTATAATGGAGCTAAATAATGCTTATGAAAGAGTACCTGCGATGAACAAGAATAAACCCACCGGCAAGCGTGCACTGAATGTGTACGCCAATCTATCCCATAAACGCAAGACCAACCAAGATTTGAAGGCCCGCCGTAAGGCCGAATACTTAGCGACACTCCCCAAGCACCCTGCCAAGCGCCTCCTGTACCGCATGCACCCAAAGCGTGTCCTAGGCTACTGGTTTAGTAAGCAAGGTGCCTTAACGCTACTCAAAATCGTTAGTGTTATTGTGGTGCTTATTGTGGTTGCCATTGGCTCGCTGTTTGCCTATTACCGCCGCGATATCGACCAGATTCGCCCAAGCGAGCTTGCCAAACGCGTCCAAACCACCATTACACGCTACTACGACCGCAACAATCAGCTACTTTGGGAGGATCGCGGGGATGGTAACTACAAGCAGGTAGTTAAAGCCGATGAAATCTCTAAGCACGTCAAGAACGCGACGATCGCCATAGAGGACCGTAACTTTTATAAGCACCGCGGCATTAGCCTGAGTGGCTTGATTCGTGCAACCGTCAATAACGCCGGTGGTGGTGGTACGCAAGGTGGCTCAACCCTGACGCAGCAGCTTATTAAGCAGGTTTTCTTAGCAGATGATGCCAACAAGCGTGGCTTTGATGGTATTCCCCGCAAGATCAAAGAAGTCATCCTCTCGATTGAGGTTGAGCGCATGTACAACAAGGACCAGATCCTGGCACTTTACCTGAATGAATCGCCGTACGGTGGCCGCCGCAACGGTGTTGAAAGTGGCTCGCAAACCTACTTTGGTAAATCTGCCAAGGAACTCTCGGTTGCCGAAGCAGCCCTACTGGCTAGCATTCCCAACCAGCCAGGCCTTTACGACCCCTATAATACCGATGGCCATAAAGCCCTGATTTCGCGCCAGCATAAAACACTCGATACCATGCTTGAGCTTAATTATATTAGCAAGCAAGAGTACGACGAGGCCAAAGCGTACCCTATTCTTGACCACATCAAGCCTCTCGTCACGTCAACCGACAATATTAAGGCACCGTGGTTCGTCCTAGAGGTACGCAAGCAACTAGAGCGTGAACTTGGCAAGGCGACTGTTGGCCGTGGTGGGCTGGTTGTAAAAACCACGCTTGATTCAAAGGCCCAAGAGATCGCTGAGCGCGCCGTAGCGACCGGTGCACAGCTCCTGCCCCAGTATGGTGCCGATAACATTGCCCTTTCTTCTGTTGATGTCAAAACTGGCCAGATCATCGCTATGGTTGGGAGCGTGGATTATAATCGGCCTGGCTACGGTCAGCAGAATAGTGCGACCTCACCACTTGAACCAGGGTCAAGTATTAAGCCTATCGTTGACTTTGCACCACTCTTTAAGCAGCGCCAAGGCAAAAACTACACCCCAGGCACAACCCTGAGTGACGAAAATATCGATAAGCTATACTGTGCCGGCTACACTGGCGGTAATTGTACCCTGCAAAACTACACTCGCCGTACCTACGGTAACGTTTCGATCCGCGATGGCTTAGCTGGCTCACTGAACCGCCCGGCCGTTAAGGCTATGAACATTGCCGGTGTGAAGGAGTCACTCCAGACCGCGCGCGACCTTGGTGATATCAACTACTGCCAGGGCAACAATTCAGCCGGGCTTTCAGCTGCCATTGGTGGTGGTTGTACTGTAAGCCAAGTTCAGCACACCAATGCCTACGCCTCGCTGGCACGTGGTGGTGTTTACCGGCCACTATCGTACATGCTTGAAGTACGCAACTCAAACAACGAAGTCCTCAAAAAATGGGACGATGGCGCTAAGCCAAAGCAAGCGCTTGACCCACAGGCCGCCTACATGCTTACCAGCATCCTAAGCGACCCGAACGCCCGCCGTATTACCTTTGGCTCACAAGCAACGTCCTTTGGGTTTGTAATCCCTGGTGTATGGACAGCCTCCAAAACCGGTACAACCGAGAATGGTCAAGGCGCTGCCAAAGATTCATGGCTTATGAACTACTCACCAGTGGTAGCAACCGGCGTTTGGATGGGTAACCACGATGGCCGCCCGCTGGCATCCAGCGATAATACCGTGGTGCGGCGTGTCTCTAATAACTATATGCAGGAAGTCCACCCACAGGTGTACCAGCCAACCGGCGCCTGGAAGCCGAATCAGCAGATTGAACGCCCAGCTGGTATCCGCGATGCCTATGTGAATGGCCGCCGTGATATTGTGCCTTCGTGGTACAACAACAATCAATCATCTGCCCGCACCTATGTCAAGATGACGTTTGATAAAGTATCGAAGAAAAAGGCAACGCGCTGTACGCCAACATCAGCTAAGATTGACCTGACGGTAACCCGCACGACTGACCCAATCAGCCGCCGGCAAACCTTTATCGCCCCTGATGGCTACGATGCGAGCCAGGATGATGACGTGCATAAGTGTAATGACGCGAAACCATCAATTGCTAGCATCGAAATGCAGCGTAATGGCTCTGGTAGCAACTACACCATTACCATTACCCCGGCAGAGGGCAGCCATGATCTTGAGCGCCTGCAGGTCTCGGTTGACTCGCGCGTCGTTGTCGATACCGAAATTAGCTCTACGAGCCCGCGCCAGTTTAATACTACCATTGAAGGCAGTAACCGCGAGGTAACGATTAGCGCAACAGTCGAGGATGAAACTTCAAATACTGGTACCAGCAGCCGTAAGTTCCGTATTTAGCCCGTGCTTATTACCCTGCACTGCGGGGTAATACTTTATGCAAAAACTACCCACCAACTAAAAAGCCCCGTTTTATCAGCGGGGCTTTAAGGTTGTGTGGGTGACCAGGCTGCTACTGCTTATCAACCAAGTCTATCAAACGGTCTTCATTGGTGCGCGGGCGGCGGCGGCTTGAACGTGTGCGGGTACTGGCTGTGCGGGTAGTATTCTTGGCAGCTTTAGTGCTAGTAGCCTTTGTGGATGCTTTCGCCGTAGCCTGTGGTGGCTGGGAAGCTGGTGCTGGCTCCGGTGTAGCTACGCGGCTCGCCGTAGAGCGTGATGAGCGCGTTTGGCGGCGTGGTTTTGGCGTGGCCTTGGGTGCACGAGTTGCTGCTGGGGCCGTCGTTGCCTTTGGCTTGGGAGTTGGGGTTGGTGTTGTGGCTGGTTTGCGGCCAGCGGTCTTGGTCTTGGTTGTGCGCGCCAGCTTTGCTACCTGCTGAGCCTTTGCGGGTAGTAACGTCGGGCTAGCCGCAGTAGTTGCTTTCTTTGGCTCAATTAATTTTGCAAACAGCATACGCCCAGCATCAGTTTGAATGGACCGCACAATCTCTACGTCAACCGTTGTACCAATCCGTTTGGTAGCGCCATCAACCACCACCATCGTGCCATCAGCCGTGTAGCCAACCGCTTGCTGTGCATTCTGGCCTTTTTGAATAAGGGCTAAACTCTGCCGCTCGCCGGGCAAGAACTCCATGCGGATACTTTTAGCAAGCTCGTTAATATTCAGGACGCGAATACCCTCCACCTGGGCGACTTTATTTAGGTTGTAATCGATAGTACAAATCATCCCACCATGCTTTTTAGCAAGATTAAGCAGACGCTCATCAACGCCTTCTTCGGCAGTTGAGCCATCCTGCAGTAGGTGCACGTCTACCGTGTCCATCGTGCGTAGCTCACGGGCCACATCCAGCCCATGGCGTGCTCGAGCCCGCTTATCGTGGTCGGCACCATCAGATAGTAGCTGCAGCTCACCAATCACGCTACGGGGGATCACCAGCTGCGCCGTTATAAAGCCGGTTTTTGCAATATCAACAATCCTTCCATCGATCAGGACTGATGTATCAACATAAATGGCGGTGCTGGTTCGCTTGGTATTACGCCGTAGCTGCTGGTAGGTTAGAAACGACGTTTCAAGCAGCACAAACAGCGCTATAATAAGCAAAATATATTCCATATGTCTCCTTTATTTTTGTAAATTAGCAAGCAGTGCGTCACGGACAGTGTCAACGTGGGTGACGCCTGAGCGCTGGACGGTTGCAGGCACAAGCGCACGGGTAAACCCAAGCTTTTTTGCTTCATCAAGACGCTGATCAACACCAGTTACTGAGCGAACCTCGCCACTCAAACCCACCTCACCGAAGACGACAGTATGCGGTTCGAGGCGACGACTGGTGGCGGCAGAGGCAATCGCCATACATACCGCCAAATCAGCCGCTGGATCACTTATTTTAATCCCCCCGACGACGTTAATGTAGATATCTTTATCTGATAACTGCAATTTAGTACGCCGCTCTAATACTGCAATCAGTAAGTTGAGCCGGTTTAAATCAAACCCACTTGCTGTACGTTTAGGATACCCGAAATTGGTTGAATTGACAAGAGCCTGGATCTCAACCAAGAGTGGGCGCCGGCCTTCGAGTGTGGCAAGCACGACTGAGCCGTCCTCATCGCGCCGCTCTGCTAGTAGCGCCGCCGATGGGTTTTCAACCACTGCCAGACCCTGCTCGTGCATTTCGAAAATAGCTGCCTCGCTCGTGGAGCCATAGCGGTTCTTAGCAGCGCGCAGCACCTTAAAACCACCGTAGCGGTCCCCTTCAAACTGCAGCACAACATCAACGATATGCTCCAGCACCTTAGGCCCGGCAATAGCGCCCTCTTTCGTTACGTGGCCTACCAAAATAACCGCCGCCCCCGTTTGCTTCGCCGCCTGGATGATAACGTGGCTACTATTGGTAATCTGGCTCACTGAGCCAGGAGCTGAGGTAACAGTGCTCAGCGCCAGCGTTTGGATAGAATCGATCACCACCAGTTGGTACGAGCCACTCCGAATCGTCGCAGCGATATCGTCTGCACTAGTGCTGGCCGCAAAATCAAGCTGCTGGCTTGTGTGGGCACCAAGCCGCTCAGCACGCAGAGCAACCTGCTGGGCAGATTCTTCACCACTCACATATAGCACTGGGTGCTGGCTAGCAATGTGGGCCGTTAGTTGCAGCAGTAGCGTACTTTTGCCAATACCTGGCTGGCCAGCAAGCAGCGTAACGCCACCAGGTAGAATGCCGCCACCCAGCACTGTATCAACATCAGCGATACCGGTGCCGAGCCGGCGTAGCTCCTGCCCCTGGCGCACCGCACCAAGCCGCTCAGCAGCAAGTACTGTACCAGCATGCGAACCCTTGGCCACAGCCGAGCTCCCCTGTGCTGGGGCAGCCTGCTCCACAAGACTATTCCACTCGCCACAGTTTTCACAGCGGCCCATCCATTTGGTAAACCGGGCGCCGCACTGCTGGCATATAAACTGCTGCTTGAGCTTAACCATCATACCTCTATTGTACACGAGCTGGCTGGCTCAAGCTACTACTGCTATCGAGTGCTTGCTGCAGGCTATTCGATTCATGTACGTGCGTATTGTAACGCTGGCGAATCTGCTCGTAGGTAGCGACCTGATCATTAATATCAGCCCGGACACGCTCAAGCTGGTTGCGCCGTTCACTCAGTTGCTGGCGTTGTGCAATGTAGGAAGCGCGGTCCATACCACCACTGCGAGCTTCAGTATTAAATACTTCGATATCATGGTTCAGTGCATCAAGCTGCACCTGATACTGGGCACGCTGCTGGCGTACACGCGCAGCCAGCTCCGTCAGTTGCCCCTTAAGCTGGGTCATACTACCGCGCAAATTAGCAAACTTACGTTCGTATTGGTGATGCAGCTGCACAACCTGCTGCCGGTTGTGGAAGTAGCGGCTATAGTACGCCTCAAGCTCACGCGGCAGCGTAGCAAATTCCGTACCCATAATTGAATGGAGCTCATTATGGCGCTGGCCTGGCTCGGTGCGGTCATAGTAACGCATACGCTCGACCAGTTGCTCGTTCTGGTTCTGCGCATAGGCTTCATCGAGCAGCTTACCAAGCCGTTCACGCTCCTTGCCCGGTAGGCGGGCCCAAATTGCATGGAGGGTTTCGTGCGTGGCGGTCACTTCACGCACGCCATCCAGGCGCTCATCGGTAATATCATACACATAAATCCTATCACGCACATAGCACCCCAATATAGCACTGGCCTCCTCCTGCTTGGCGCAGGCTTTATTAAAGCTACTCGCCTGAGCAAGCTCTGGTTGCGTTGCCCGGTAGGTAAAGACCCCTTGCTGATTCATACCGGCGCGTTCTACCAGGCCGATCACCGAGGCTGGCGTTTGTGTATACCACACCGTGATATAATCCACCACTCGCTGATGGTTAATAATCGCCCAGATAGCTGCAACCACCAAGCCAAGGGTAACGAGGCGGCCAGCCAAACGCAGTAGTTTATTCATGCTCTGCCTGTATTGTTACAATACCTTTACTTGCGCGAGCCGTTAGCACACTACCGGCTTGGTAATCACCAGCCAGAATACCTTCGGCAATAGGGTGCTCGAGCTCTGTTTCAATCACTCGGCGCATTGGGCGCGCACCATAGCGGCTATCGTACCCCTTAGCGACCAGTAACTTTTTGAGCCGTGGTGTTACCTGTAGCGATAAGCCCTGGCTAGCCAAGCGCTTCTTTAAATCAGCTACCAGTAAATCAAAGATACGGCCCGCTTCGGCCTGGGTAAGCGGCCGGAAAACAATCACATCATTCAGGCGATTAATGAGCTCTGGGCGCAGGCGCTTTTCTAGCTGCTTACGGGCCGTAGCCGCCTGAGCTTGGTGGGCAGCCTCAAGCTGCGCATCACTGTTACTCGTAGTGATACGAAAGCCAAGCTCGGCAGTCTGTTGCATGGCATCAGCACCGATATTGCTGGTTAAAATCAGAATGGTATGACGGAAGGAAACCTGGCGGCCCTTGCTATCACTGACCACGCCGTCCTCAAGAATTTGCAGCAAGATATGCAGCACATCCGGGTGGGCCTTTTCAATCTCATCAAATAGCACGACACTGTAGGGCTGGCGGCGAATCGTATCAGTCAGCTGGCCACCATCATCATAGCCTACGTACCCAGCCGGCGCACCCAATAAGCGGCTTGTGGTGTGCTTTTCGGCGAGCTCGCTCATATCGATCTTCACGAGTGCATCTTTGCTACCAAAGACCTCCTCTGCCAGCACCCGTGCAAGTTCTGTCTTGCCTACTCCAGTTGGACCCATAAACACAAACGAACCAATTGGCCGATTGGCCTGATTAATACCGCTACGGCCACGCCGCACCGCTTTCGCAACCTGCTGCACCGCTTCTGCCTGGCCAATGATCCGCCTACCAAGCTGCCGCTCCAGCTGCATGAGCAAACGGCGTTCAGATGCATGCACTTTGCCTACTGGGATACCTGCCATATGGGCCACAGCCCGGGCAATATCATCTGGCGTTAGGCGAATTGCCTGGCGGCGGGATTGCTTCTTTTGCAGTTTTTGCCGGCGTTCATCCAGCTGAGCCCGGCGGGTTTTGTAGGCTGCTGCCTGCTGGTAATCTTCTGCCTCTGCCGCCTGGGTAATCAGTGCATCAAGCTCAGCAATGTGCTTCTGCACGGCAACTATTTCACTACCACCGCCTTTGGTAACCCGCACGTAGGCCGCCGCTTCATCAAGCACGTCCAGTGCTTTATCAGGCATAAAACGCTGGGTAATGTACCGGTCTGCAAGCTGTACAACTGTATCGATCACCTCATCAGTAATACGTACCTGGTGATGCTGCTCGTACTGCTGGCGCATTCCTTTTAGCATTGCCATTACGTCGCTTAGCTTTGGCTCTTTGACTAGAATTGCCTGCAAGCGGCGCTCTAGGGCTGTGTCCTTCTCGATATGCTTTTTATATTCATCCACCGTTGTGGCGCCAATAATACGCACGTTGTGGTGCGCGAGGGCCGGCTTTAAAACATTAGCAGCATCCAGGGCGCCTTCGGCCGCCCCCGCCCCCATCATCATATGGATTTCATCAATAAAGGCAATAATATGTGGCTGCGCGGCCAGCGCCTGGGTGACTTTATTCAGCCGCTCCTCAAACTCGCCGCGATATTTTGTACCGGCAATCATACGGGCAAGGTCGAGCTGTACAATCTGCTTATCTTGCAGCGACGGGGGCACATCACCAGCTACGATGCGCTGCGCGAGGCCCTCTACAATGGCGGTTTTACCCACGCCAGGCTCACCAATGAGCACCGGGTTATTCTTCGACCGGCGGCTCAAAATTACCGCCATGCGCTTGATTTCCTCCTGCCGCCCAATGACTGGATCGAGCTTTTTATCGCGCGCCCGCTGGGTTATATCAGCACCAAACTGCTCGAGAATAGCCGGCAGTGCTACATGGGTGTCTGACTCAGCTGGAACACTTGCCTCGGCCGCAGCAGGCTGCTCGCGGCGGGCAAAGAAAGCTTCTAAATCAGCCATCATATCTGGCACCGAGAGGTGGAGCGTTTCGGCCAGCAGCTTACGGGCACGGCTGCGCGGTTGGCTCAACAGGCTATGGAGAATATGCTCCGTACCAAGCTCATCCTGGTGGTAGCGGCGGGCAGTTTCCCAGCTCATCTGGAGCGTCACCTTACTTGCTTCGCTCAATACATTCACACCAATACGCATTCGGGTTGCCGTAGGCGTTAGGCCGAGTGCCATCTCTGCCTTATCGAGCGTCAGGCCGGCATCAGCTAGTACCTGTGCGGCAACGCTGGCATTCTGGGACAAAATCCCCAGCAGCAGATGCTCCGTGCCAATAAATGGGCTCCCGTAGCCACGAGCAATCGAATCAGCATAGAACAAACTGGTGCGTGCGTCTTCGCTCAGATGCTGGGCAAGCTCTGCAAAATCATCCATAGTAGCCATTGTACTAGAAAATTAGCACTCGCGCAATACGAGTGCTAATTGACGTGTGCTTACTGGCAGCACCTACTGGGCTGACTCCTCAAGGGCGCTAAACAGGCTATCTTCTATATTCTTACGCGGCTTTGGCGCCTCGGTAGCAGCTGGCTGCTTGGTTTCAATATCTAGCTCGTAGCCAGTCAGGCGGCTCGCCAAGCGTACGTTCTGCCCACCACGGCCAATCGCAATCGACTGCTGGTCCTCGCTCACATACACGGTAGCGCGCTTGTCATCTTCGTTAATAGTGAGTGATAGTACCTCAGCTGGGCTCAGCGCACTAGTGATATATTCAGCTGGATCCTCGCTATAGGTAACGATATCAATTTTTTCTTGGTCACCGATTTCATTCATAACAGCCTGGACACGCGTTCCATGGCCACCCACAAAGGTACCAACAGCATCAATACCTGGCACGGTGCTGGCCACAGCCAGCTTGGTACGGCGGCCTGCCTCGCGGGCAACGCCCTTAATCTCAACTGCACCGTTCTCCATTTCTGGCACCTCCTGGCGGAAGAGGTATTCAATAAAGCCCTCATTGCCACGGCTCAGGATCAACTGCGGGCCCCTATTCTCGCGCTCAATATCCTTAATAAACACCTTGATGCGCTGGCCAATGCTGTAGAATTCGCCCTGAATTTGCTCACTCTGGGGTAGAATGCCAGTCGCCTTGCCAAGCTCAATACGTACTACACGCGGCTCTACCCGAGCAACCACACCGGTAACGACTGTGCCAATTTTATCCTCAAAGGCTTCGAGCACTACCTCACGCTCAGCTTCGCGTAAGCGCTGCAATACCACCTGCTTGGCAGTTTGCGCCGCCACACGGCCAAAGCTGTGTACTTCGTGGGACTCCTCAATCTCATCACCAAGATCGGCGTCTGGCTTGATTGCCCTCGCTTCGTCAAGGCTCAGCTCAGTTGCAGGATTAACGGGGTCTTCAACCACCTCACGAATCACATACACCATAGCTGTGCCGTCATTCTGGTTCAGTGCCGCACGTACATTCTGCTCGCGCTCGCCGTTATCACGGCGCCACGCAGCTGCAATCGCCTGCTCAATAACGTCCATAACCGTCTCTTCTGGCAGGTTCTTTTCGTCCGCAATGGTACGCACTGCCAATGTCAGTTGTTTTAGGTTGATGTCTTCCATGGGTTGTTCTCCTTTGGTTCAGAATAGTTCAAAAAATCCGACCTCATAGCGGCCGGATGTCTAGTGGCATTGTATCAACGCTGGCGCTTACTGTCAACTGCCCGGTACTCAATTTGGCGGCGTGTATAGCCAGATTCAATAAACACAGAAGCAAATAGCACTCCGCTCACCATCAAAATAATAAACCCAACCAGCATCCAGGGCAGATCTGTGCTCGCAAAAGCCAGGATCAACCTATAGCAGGTATAAAGGAGCCCAAGGCTGACGACAAAGGTTGCAATCGGCCCATTAAGGCTGGCGACAATCATCACATAGGTAATGGCCGAGGCAGCTGCACACGCTACCGGGCCACGCCAGGGTTGTGTTGAGCCCCGGTGAGCCACATAGCCCACGAGCCAGCCTAGCCCCGCTGCCAGCCAGATTTCGGCAATCACCATGATAGTATGCCAGCGAATGGCTAGTGGCGGTATTGCATAACTCCAGCTAAAAGCCAGCGTATGGTCCACAACAAACCAATGCAGCATAACGCCGGCGTACAAAAGCGACACCAGTAGTAGCACCGCTGCAGCCACGTAGCTATGGTGTACGGGGCGACGCAGCTGGTCAGTCTGGTGAGTGTTATTGCTTTTGCTTATAGTTTGTTTCATAATAATTTTATTATTACATAGCCGCTAAGTAAACACAAGCACCAGATGTAGTGTTTATAACATAGCTATGCCCACTACTTTCATGAGGGTACAAAGTACGCTATACTGGGTAGTAATAGATGAGAAATTATGCGGCCCCACTGTGCACTGGGCCGCACTAAGGAGTGGGAATATAATGGAACAAACAATACAGGCATTAGCTGCCCTGCCCAAAGGTATATTTGCGGCAGACGAAAGTACAGCAACTATTGAGCGGCGCTTTGCTGAGGCTGGCATTGATTGCAGCGAAGAAAACCGCCGCCGGTATCGCCAGCTATTTTTCGCGACCCCGGGCATCGAGCGCTCCCTAAGCGGTGTGATCCTATATGATGAAACCGTCAACCAAACTGATGATAATGGCACACCCTTTGTGCAGCTACTCCGTGCCCGGGGAATCGTTCCTGGTATTAAGGTCGATACTGGCATTAGCCCCCTACCTGGGTTTAAGGGCGAAGGTGTCACCACTGGGCTCGATGATCTTGCCAAGCGGCTACGTCACTACAAACACCTGGGCCTACAGTTTGCCAAATGGCGCTCAGCCTTCTATAT